>OOBQ01000018.1_pt1 | contig 66351 bp, 64 predicted proteins | sample 1670941 | NCBI WGS metagenome assembly OOBQ01 (sample SAMN06348106, study PRJEB24527) | human gut metagenome | biome: human gut; feature: ankylosing spondylitis patient; material: feces | host: Homo sapiens | place: China | collected 2015-10 | reverse complement strand
TAAGACATCACGTAGGCATGTATTGAACATTTACTCAGACAACAATGCTTATGCCTTATTCCCATTGAAAAGAGTGGTATACAGGTTCATGCGCATCCAGTTCACCAATACACTTCCTACATCGAAGACGATATTCGTGTATCTACTCATTGCTATCTGATTCTTTAAACATTCACATAGAAAAATTCAGGCTGCTTAGGTTCCGAATACGCTTTCTCGAATTTCCAGCTGACAGCCTTATACAGCAGGCCACCGAAAAGTCGGGCATGCTCAGGACAGACCACGACACAGCGTCCGCAAGAGATGCATTTCTTTTCGTTGGTCTTGTAGGGTTCCCCCATAGTGATGGCTCCGACAGGGCACATTTTCACACAGGCATGGCAGGATGTACATTTTCCCCTACTCCCTTCTGGATGCAGAGGAATAGGCTTGGTATCACGATAAGGGCGATTTCCCTTTACTATCAGTCGGCTGACTGCTGACATCTTTGGTATCTGGAGTAGAAGTTCCCTACTCTTTGAAGCAAAATCATGGAGTTTCTCCATATCATCCGCATTAGGTCTTCCTTCTGCTATCTTGGGAAATATGGAATGCTGGGCTATGACGGCAGCCGCAGAAAGTAACTTGAAGCCATGGGATTCCACCAGGTCCTTCAGCTCTATGAGCGTATCATCGTAGGCTCTGTTACCATAGACTGATACGATGATGGCTGGGGTATTGTTTCCAAGAAAACGTCTCAATGAACGAACTGCCATTTCCGGGACTCTACCAGCATAGGAAGGTACGCCCACTATCAGCAGATCGCCATCACTTCCCAGCGAGACATCATCCTTCAGCACGTCTGAGGTAATGTCATACTCAATGACAGGCTTCTGAAACTGGGATGCTATCTCACGAACGATACGTTTGGTGGAGAAAGTGGCACTAAAATAGGCCAAATGGATATTCTTCATGTTCATAATGTCTTTGGTTTCTTTTTGTTGGGTGCAAAGTTACTATTTTTAGGCGAAACCAGCGAGTGATTTCTAGAATTTTGTTATCTTTGCAGAAGATTTGCTGCACTCGGCAATTTGAAAACAAGTTTTCATTGCGCTCATTTGCATTATCTTTGCAGAAGATTTGCTGCACTCGGCATCATATTGACGAGGATTTTTGAAATAACAAAGGAACATAAAATGATAGATACAAGACTGAAAGTTTTCAGAAGTGTGGCTACACTCCTGAGTTTCACTAAGGCTGCCAACGAACTGTTCATCAGTCAGCCTGCCATCAGCAAGCACATACAAGAGCTTGAAAAGGAATATGGGGTGCAACTGTTCGACAGAATCGGCAATCGCATCCAGCTCACCCGTGCCGGACAACTTATGCTTGACCATGCCTGCAAGATTATCGATGCCTATCAGAATCTCGATTTCGACATGAAGAAGCTCACAGAGAAATCAGGTGGCGAACTGCGCATCGGAGCCAGTACCACCATCTCACAATATGTTCTCCCCGAACTAATTGCTGAATTCAGGAAACTATACCCCGACATTCGTATTACCCTGCTCAGCGGAAATTCTCATGAGATAGAGGATGCGCTTGCTGCAGGAAGGATAGATCTGGGTATGGTGGAAGGCATCAAGCGGCAGCCCACCTTTAAATATACTCCTTTCATGAAAGATGAGCTGGTGGCGTTCGTACATTGTTCCAATCCCCTAGCCCAGCAAGATGAGATTTCTTTGAATCTTCTCAGGCAGACACCGATTGTACTGCGTGAATTAGGTTCCGGAACCTTGGATGTCATCCAAAAAGCCCTGCAGGAAAACGGCATTGCTCTTTCTGATCTGAACATTGAGATGAATCTGGGAACCACAGAGGGCATCAAGCATTTCGTGGAACATTCCTTAAGCATGGGTATCATCAGCATAAGAGCCATCTACAGGAGTATCTATGAACAAGTATTCAAGGTTCTGGAAATTGAGAATCTGAAGATGGAACGAGAATTTCTATTTGTTGAGAAGAGGGGCGAGGCCGCTAAACTCCAGCAGACATTCAAGAGATTTATAACTAAAGATTATAACGTATAGTTATTATGTATATACAACATCTCATGATTTTTCGTACCTTTGCACCCGCTTTTCAAAAGCGAATAACCGACAAAAAAAGAAAAATATGAGATTATCAGAACAAAGGAGCAGTATGCTGCATGGCGTATTGCTCATCGCGCTCTTCGCATGCGCTGCTTTCTACATCGGTGGCATGGACTGTGTGAAAGCTCTTTCGTTTAGCCCCATGGTGGTGGGCATCATCATTGGTATGCTCTATGCCAATAGTTTACGTAACAACCTGCCTGACACCTGGGTACCGGGCATCAAGTTTTGCAGCAAGCGAATCCTCCGCACAGGCATCATCCTTTATGGTTTCAAGCTCACCTTCCAGGATGTGATGGCTGTGGGCTTCTCTGCCATCGTAATGGATGCCATCATCGTATGCGGCACCATCGGTTTGGGAATCCTGGTGGGAAGACTCCTGAAAATTGACCGCAGCATCGCACTGCTCACCGCTTGCGGAAGTGCCATCTGTGGAGCTGCTGCAGTATTGGGTATAGATGGGGCCATTCGTCCGAAGCCTTACAAGACGGCAGTAGCCGTAGCCACCGTAGTCATCTTTGGAACATTATCCATGTTCCTCTACCCTATTCTCTACAGGGCTGGCATCTTTGACCTATCACCAGATATGATGGGACTCTTTACGGGTTCCACCGTTCATGAAGTAGCCCATGTGGTAGGTGCAGCCAATGCCATGGGAGCCGAGGTGAGCAACAATGCCATCATTGTGAAGATGATAAGGGTGATGATGCTGGTACCGGTATTACTGGTGATTGCATGGACCGTTGCAAGGGATGTTGCCAAAAGAGATAATCTGGAAAATGCTGATACCAACAAGCCTAAAATCAGCATTCCATGGTTTGCCATTCTCTTCCTGGTAGTGATCGGATTCAATTCTCTTGATTTGCTTCCGGAAAGCATAGTAGATTGGATTAACCAACTGGACACCTTCCTCCTGACCATGTCCATGGCAGCATTGGGAGCCGAAACAAGCTTTGACAAATTCAAGAAAGCTGGCATTAAGCCTTTCCTCTTGGCTGCCATTCTTTATTGCTGGCTCATTGGAGGTGGATATTGTCTGGTGAAGTTTGCCATTCCTTACTTACAATAATAGTATCACATATATGATACCGTCAAAACTGAATATCCATGTGAAATATTGAACGATTCACATGGATATTTTTATTCGTTAACGTCTTTACTTTCTTCTTCTCCAAGGAATTTCAACCGTAGGCTCGTAAGCTTTCAAGCCTTCATCACCTGTAAAGCTTTCAACTTCATATCCTAAATCTGTATAATATTTTACCACCTCAACAATAGAAGCATCGCCTAAAGCTTGCCCTCCTATAACAGTGATCTTCCACTTCTCTGCCAACTTTTTTAAGTTTTCAGGATTCCACAAACTGCTTTGTTCAGTAAATGCAGCCCATGGTGATTTCTCATCAGCCGAATCGATCATGATTTGAGCAAATTCCTCACCTAATGACATTCTGTCTCCTGAAGAATGAGCTATATGATTTTCTGTCTCAATGATCGTTGCCAGTGGCAGGATAAAGGTTGTTCCTTTCTTCTTTTCTTCCTCTATTTTCTCAGAGACCTTCTCGTATGTAACCAAGGCATTGCTTGGACCACAAGTTTCCTTTCCTGATACTTTGAGCCAAACGTAAAGTACACTCGTATCAATCACCAATACCTTTCTCATTATATTTTATCGTTAACCATCATTCTACCAATTGTTCCTGAAGCCATCAATTTGGTTAGATTCTCTTTTTCTTCCAAGAGATTGGCATGACTATCACCATTCTCATCACGGGTAACATAGCTGACAAACGGAATCATCTTGTTGCCTAACTCATCTAACAAAACTGGATTATGCGTCGTACAGAGCACATCAACCTGGCGCTGTCGTGACAAGTCCTTCAACATATCAACCAACTCCTTAGCACGAGAAGGATGCAAGCCATTATCCACCTCTTCGATAAGCAATAAACTATGAGGTGCAACCGCCAAAAAGCTACGACAATGCACATAAAACGCCAGCTACATTACTACCATCAGACTTCAACTCTTTTGAAATCTTGCAGTAATCACGCATCTTAGCAGGAACAGGATCAAAAATGATGATGCTACAATACTTGCCCAAATTGCGGTGAGTTAATAGACCGTGACCTGAATGTAGCAAAAAATATACTTGATGAAGGTTTAAGAAATATATCGGCAGGAACTGTCGATTACACCGATGGAAAGGGCGTAAGACTTGCTTGCAAGCATTCCTTGATGAAGTCGGAATCCTACAAGTCTTTAGCTTGTGGGTAGTTCAATTAATGTTAGCGGATAATAGTATCCGTTTTCAGCCTGTAAAAGTACAAAAATAAGATACTACGTCACAAATTACTCAATAATTTGCCACAAAAGTACAAATTTTCAGTGCATCCTATCTGCACAGTACTAAAAAAGCCACCAGTTTTACTGATGGCTCACCGATTTAAGAAATAAACTAATCAATTTACTATCCGTTGTATTCCAAACATTATGATTGTTCTAAATACTACAACTCCATCCTGTACCATATAAATGCCTGTTATGAACCAGGTACTGATGAAGCTATCAGAACTTCCTTGCCAGTTTCTCTGCCTCTACCGGCTTATTGGTAGTAATGAAATCAACATTCATTTCAATGAGCTTCTTGATGATAACATCATCATCAGAAGTCCATCCATTTACCTTCAATCCCAATTCATGAGCTTCTTTAATCCACTCAGGATGCTTGAAAAGTATCTTATAACTATAATCAATACCTTGATAACCAAGTTTCTTCACTTCAGCTGGTGTATAATTGCCATTAACATAATAAATAACAGCATTAGAATCCAACTGACGAACCAATGCACAAGCTACAGAACTGAAAGAGATATACTCCACCTGTTTGGTCAAGCCCATACGATTCACCATCTCCACCGTTTTGCGAGTAAGACGATCTTCGTCGCACTGTAAAGGTTGTCTTTTGATTTCAAGAATCAGTTTTATTGCAGGATGATTCTTCAACTCATTTAAATATTGCTCTAAGGTTGATACTTCTTCTCCATTTTTTAGAAGTTGTATTTTCAAATCAGCATACTTTGAATCAGCAATGATCAAATCATTGATTTTCGGGTCATGGTTGACAATGATAACACTGTCAGCAGTGATATGCACATCACATTCAGAACCGTAAACCTTGGCATCTGCAGCCTTACGCAAAGAAGCTATCGAGTTTTGGGCCGAACCTTTCGTATCCCAATACCCACGATGTGCTATTATCTGAGTCTTAACTTTTGGATTTGAAATCAGAACAGTTTGCTCATATTTCTCTCCAAAACGATTGGTGAATACCACCGTAATACTCTTGGCATCAGAAGAAGGCAAGGCTCTAAATAGATGCCCGGTAGCAGTAAGACCTTCCTTATGTCCTTTGCTCGCAGCATAGGCTTCATCTACATCAACAAATTTCTCCATCTCACCCATGGCTTGTCCGTCCTGCAGCCATTCAACCTTGCAGCTTGGATCCCAATCCCAAACATTTACCACTACATATTGAGGCTGACTCAACATATTACCTTTACCATAAACACGCATCTGATAATCAATGCTATGACCTGTGGATTTATAATGCCATTTCAGCTGATTCCCATCCACATCCATCACCAGATAACCATTAGGCGCTCCACAGCGATTAACCTGACTCTTCCACCAGGCACCACAGGCGGCACCAATATTGTGTTCCAAAAGTTGAGCATCCATGACATTGTTCTGGAAATAATGAGTATGACCAGTCAAGACATGTACCTGATAATCCTTTAGGGCATCGGCCAACTCCTCTGCATTGCGAACATTGCCCTCACCCTCTGTGCTATTCCAAACAGCCGCATGCATATTGAGGAAGACCAAAGAGCCCTTCGGTACAAAACTCAAATCATGCTTCAGCCAGTCTAAATCAGCATCCGTAATAGCCTCTATATACTTCTTGTGACCCACGTAATTTATATTCTTCAACGTAACTACGTGTACTTTACCTATGTTGTAGGAATAATTGACAGGTCCGAAAAAACGGTGATAATATTGCTCTCCATATACAGGTGTACCAAGTGTCATATTATGCAAATCCTGATAACGCTTGTCGAAATCATGATTGCCTATACATTGGAAGGTAGTCATTTTGATGCCATCAAATGAGGCGGCATATTCACTATACAGGTTCATACTGTCAAATACTAAATCTCCCAAGGTATTGGCCACTACCTCTCTCTCTCGGCTCAGGGTATCCACATAGCCCTTCAAATCGCGGATAGATTCCTGCTTCCAACGCTTCATGTCATGCTCATTCTTTACCTGAGGATCAGAGATGGCAATATAATAAAACTTATCAGATAACTTTTTCCTCTTCTCCAAAATGAAATCATGTCGGCTGTGATCTTTTACAAGTTCATCCACGCGAACGTAAAAGCCTTTAGCAAGGCTCTTCTGGCAGGGAAGCACATAGGATGAAGGAGTGGATATACTGACGAACTTGCAGACATTGGTATCAGTAGGCAATGTCCATTCTCCAAGAGAATTGGTTTGCACAAAACTTCGGCCATTGTTTACAACCACCCCGGCAATCCCCTTACCCTTGATGTCTTTTACCTTACCGGAAAAAACAAAAGAAGAAGCTTGTTGGGCAGCCATACCCAATGGCATGGCCCCAATAGACGCTAACAACAGAATTTTACTCAGATTTTTATTCATCACGCTAAAAACTAAACATTTATCAATTTAATATGGTCAAAGAAAGCCAAAGCCTCTTCTGCAGTATTGGCATCACCGGCAGCCTCCTCCAAGGCTGCAGTATCACTCTCCAGGCAGATGATGTTGGCACAATCCAGTACATGACTCATGATTCGAATTGCCTCCTCTTTGGTCATATGCTGCGACTTATAGCTCTTCTTTACATATTTGTTAACACGCTCCACGGCCTTGAAGACAGCCGGCTTTCTAAATTCTGTTCCTGAAGAACTCAACCCCACCTCTACCTCATAGGTGTGGGTATAGTTACAGAGGAAAGTATTCCATTTCTTGGTAATCTCACCACCTAAGAAATGCTCTTCATCAAAAGCTGGCTTGACATTGGGAATCTCCCCACCATATACTTCGAGCGTAAACTCTTTCTTGTCCTGTGCAGCCATGTGGGCAACAGTACCCATCAGAAGCGCTGCAATCAAAAATAGTCTTACTTTCATTTTTTCAATCTTTTCATTAAACATCTAATCAATTATAATTCTGGTCTCTTCTGCCAGATCAGTCGGGTATTGAAATCATCACCACCCATCGATTTCACTGCCTCCAAATAATGTTCACGATTCATACGTTGCAAGATAGCTGGGTATTTGAAACGATATGGCATATGCAATGAAGCATCTACACCTGGACCTTTCGGTACATCAGGATAACCGGTACGATTATACTCAAACCATTGCTGGAAATCAATAAAGAAGAGTGCATAGAACTTCTGTTCCATGATGCGGCGAAGCGTTCCATCATACGCTGCCTTCCCGTTATCAAAATACCCGTCAGGAACCTCAACTCCCCATTGCGTAATAGCTGCAGCAACAGCTTTTTCATAGAGCAGCCTGGCATCATCAGAGATAAGACCGCGTTGTGCCAACTCTGCCTTGATGAAGAGTACCTCTGCATAGGTGAGACACTGTATATCCTGTGGCGCTGTGGCCAGATTTGCCGCATTTGGAGAAGAAGCAGTAAATGTAGGCTCCACATCATAACCACTAGGCAAACCGATAAAGGAAGTAACCTCTTGACCGGTTTGAGGATCCTTATTGGTAGCCTGAGTTGCAAACACTTCCAGACGAGGATCCTTCCAATCCTGAAGACGATCGATGAAAAATGCAGAAAGTGACTTGTAGGCAGAAAGGTCTGATGGACGTGTCATTGGAGCTTCATCAGGAGCAATTCCTGAGATATGTACCTTAGCATTGTCATCATTCGATTCAAAAACCGGATAAGTAGTAGGATCTGCCAACATCTTCTTCAACTCTGCCTTGGCCAAATCACCCAATTCCTTGGAATCTATGACACGCACCAAAGCGCGCAAACGCAAGGAGTTGGTAAACTTCTTCCATTTCAGGATGCCCTGCAAGTCAGAACCGCTGCTGCAATACATCTTGTCACCATTGGTATTGAACTGCAAACCTTTTTTGAGATTATATATGCTGTTCGCCACATCCAAGCTGTCGATGATAAACCTGTAGACATCAGTCTGAGACTCAAACTTTGGATAGTAGAGCTGTTCCTCACCACGGCATGATTCCTGTACAGGAATATCACCGAAGGCATCTGTCGTGTTCTCAAATATCCAGCATCTGAGGGTCAATGCAATTGCCTGATAGTTCGGATCTCCCACTTTCACGGCTTCGTCATAGATGGCCTTGGCATTGGTATTCCATTTGTAATAATTGGTCCAGACGCCATCACCTGCCGTATCACTGATGTTGAACCAGCCCACACCGCTGGTGGAGTTTGTTGTTACAAGGCACTGCATCAACTGGAAGGTCCAGCTATTGTATCGGGTCCAGGTGTAAGTGCCCATACCATAAATGAGAGGATCCAAAAAACTTCCAGCATTAGCAGTATTCATACGGGTTGGATCCACATTGGTATCGTCCATTGATTCGCATGCCGAGGTCATCAGCATGAAAGGAACGGTCATCAGCGTCATTATATTTCTAAAAATCTTTTTCATCGATTCTTTCTTTTTTTGTTCATTACATCTTATTCTTAACTAGAAATCAACTTTGAGATTAACACCCCAGGAACGACTGGTAGGAAGAGTACCCACCTCTACACCTGGTACAAATGTATTACCATCAAGTGAGGTTGTCTCCGGGTCATACATTGGATAACTGGTAATGCAAAGCAGATTGCGCCCATATATACCCACTGAAGCATTGTTGATGAAAGTATTCTTCAACCAAGATTTTGGCAACTGATAATCCAGACGAACCTCGCGAAGCTTGAGATAAGTGGTACTGAAAGTATTGGTTTCCACATTACCAATGCGATAATACTCCTTATAATATGACTCCAGGGTGACAAGTTTCTGATTCGGACTATAAGTACCATCTCCGTTATCAACCACACCCGGTGCTATGCAATACACACCAGCTACAGGAGTAATCTTCTGCTTTTCAAAGAGCTTCAGAACATCAGGGTCCGCAATATCCAGGTAGAGACTGGTTCCAGGCTTTCTACCATTCAAGGTCTCTGCCAGGTGACCCTGTTCGCACATCTTGTGATGTGACTGAGAATAGGTCATACCTCCAACCTTTCCATCCCATTGCATGGAGAATGACCAGTTCTTGAATCGCAAAGAGGTATTGAACGCACCCTCCCAGTCTGGTAAGGCACATGCCACATATTCAATCTCAGAAGGACGAGCAGGCAAACCGGCAGAAGTGATAATCACCTCACCCTTAGCATTACGCTTGAGTTTGTAGCCCCAGATATCTCCCGTGGTTCCACCTTTAGTGCCGATGATACTTACATTGCCACTCACATAAGAACCGAGAATCTGACGCTCATCAGCAAATTCAGAAAGTGATTCTATCTTGTTCTTATTGGTTGACCAGGTAGCGGTCATATCCCACTGCCAATCTCTATTCCTGATAGGAGTACCACGGAGTACGATCTCCACACCTCTGTTGCTGACACATCCCGAATTGATGGTACCCTTGGTGTATCCAGTAGTAGGATCAAAGGGAGCATTGAGAATCTGATTCTTGGTACGATTATAATAATAGGTCACATCCAATCCCAAACGGCTGCCAAATGCTTTGAAATCTAATCCTCCTTCCCAGTTGGTAGACATCTCGGGCTTGAAGTCGGCATTATAAAGTGTACCTGGCTTAACCAAAGAACCCGAGAAATCACTAGTTGTATAGTAAGGTGATGTCTTGTAAGGCTGAGTATCATTACCCACCTGTGCCCAAGAAGCGCGCACTTTCAGCAGATTCACCCACTTTGGCATTTTCATCATGCTATTCAACACACCACTCAGACTCACAGAAGGATAGAAGAAAGAACGATTCTTGCGCGGCAAGGTAGATGACCAGTCATTGCGCCCTGTTATATCCAGGAACAACATCTCCTGATAAGCCAGATTAGCCATGAAATAAAGCGAGTTCACACGCTTCTTGCGAATAGTGGTACCAACCAATGGATTTGAAACTCCATTGGCCAAACTATATACACCAGGCGTATTCAACCCGGTAACAGAAGCTGACAACAAATCATAATACGACTGCATCATGTTACCACCCGCTGAAGCATTCACGTTGAGTCCATTCTCGAAACTGTTATGGTAAGATAAAAGTACATCAGAGTTAACCTCATAGTCAAAGATGTTCTGCTTCTTGAAGAAACCGGTAGGGAAAGCCTTGTCATCCCATGGTCTGTGCTGCTCCTGCTGCTGAGCCGTAGCCTGTAAACCAGAACGCAACTGCAAATCAAGGAAACGATTGATGGTAAAATTGGCAGAAATATTACCATTGAAACTATGCTTCTTTGCAGGGTTGGTTGCCTCGTAAAGCAAAACATACGGATTAGGCAGATAACTGGAGAATGGACGTATCTGCTTGATATTCTCCTTACCCTTGTACCACATTGGCTTAAACCAATCGAGGTTGAAGTTAGGATTCATGAATATCAGGAAATAGCTTAAGGAGTTAGAGTTATAGGTAAGCTGAGGAGTATTCTCCACATCTCTGTAAGTATAACTCATACGTGCATTGATCTTCACACGCTTGGAAATCTGCTGTGATCCGGCGAAAGCTGCAGTCAAGCGCTGATAGCCAGAGTTAGGCAAAATCCATTCACTCTTACTATGAGTCAAAGAGATACGCATATTGCCTGTACCGTTATTACCAGTCAAGGCCAGGGAGTTGGTCATCGTATGCCCCGTTTGGAACAATCCGGAGTGATTGTCTTTATAGGCTCTCCAAGGAGTGGCCACATCAGCACGACCTTCTTTCTCCGGGTCATATTGATAGAACATCTGTCCATCAAACTTCGCACCAAAAGCTGAGCTTGTACCACTGGTGCTAGCCAAACCATCATCACCTGCACCATAGGAGTAATAAGGTTGTCCAGCCCACTCTGTCCCCTTAGAACCGATGTTCTTGGCTACACCCTGTCCGAATTCATACTGATAATCAGGAAAGTGAGCAGCCTGTTCCCAGGAATTATTGAAATTATAACTGATACCTAATCCCTTCTTGGCTTTCTTACCAGACTTGGTGGTAACCATAATGACACCATTAGCAGCTCTTGAACCATAGAGAGCAGAGGCAGACGCTCCCTTCAATACCTGAATGCTCTCAATGTCATCCGGATTTAAATCAGAGAATCCATTACCAAAGTCAATCGAACCTTCGGAGTTGCCACCGGCACCATAAGAGCCACCAGGATTATTCATAGGGCTGGAAAGTGGCACACCATCCACAACGATAAGTGCGCCATTTCCGTCCATATTCATGGAAACGTTGCCACGAAGATTAATCTGGGTTGATGACAGGGGACCACCGGCTGAAATGACATTCAAACCTGCCACCTGTCCCTGCAAAGCTTGAGACCAGTTGGCAGGCATCGTTGCCGTAATTTCAGAACCAGATACGGTTTGGGTAGCATATCCGAGACTTTTTTCCTCACGCTTGATACCCAAAGCGGTAACCACTACATTATTCAGTTCTATAGGATCGTCGCTGAACTTCGACTTCTGTATTTTTTTACCATTTACAGAACTTTTCTTTTCAATAGTCTTGCTGCTATCCTGTGCAACTTGACCATACATGCTTCCTGCAGTACAGCATAATGTGAGCGCGAAGAAACAATGCTTCATACGTTGCTTTTTCATTTACTACCTTTTTATAGAGAATTCATAACTAACAATTTCTGGTGCAAAGGTAGGACTATGATATTACGTATTGAGGTCAATGAGGATACATTCTATTTACTTTCTTGTTATCAAAGAATTACAAACAAAGCTAACTTCCACATATACAACTGATTGCAAAAAAATGGAGCAAACTAAAGACAACAGTTTGCAAAACTCAGCCAAAGGAAGAATGCTTTGATGCCTTTACTCCATTACCTGTTGCTGTCTTCCTCTAACCTGTGATCCCGTTCATATACATCAAGAGCATACTCCTGCCTGAGCAGTTCACCCCGATGAAGCCCTTCAACCACCTCTGCCGTAAGTCCACAATCACTGAAATCAACAAGATAAGTACAAAGCAACTTGTTGATGATAGGAATGAGATCCTTTGCTCCTAAGCTGCAAGCTAAATCAATGGCCGCAGCCACCACGTAACCATCACAACAGTCAGCGGTTTCCAATCTGTCATCATAGAAGACGAGCATGTCCTTCACCCACGCTGTCGCCTGTTCCTTCAAGGCAGGATTCTTTTCAACATAAAACCCCACATATTCATAAACGTTCATGCGGCAGTAATGGTCAAGCTTTGGCGTTTTCAGGAATTTCGTGAATTCAGAGAAAGGATCCGGATTCAACTTGTAGAGGGTTGGGGCAAAGAGATAATTGGTCGCCAGCCAGCTCAACTGATCTAAGAAATAGGGTGTCCAGTTCTGTGTTCCAGTTTTTAGTATCAAAAACAATGTAATAACCATCTAAATCATTGATAATCATTCGCTAAATAAACTATAATCTTGTGCGAATCTACATCAGACTTTTTGACAGTTAAATTTGTCTTATATTTTGTGCTTAATTTACAGATTTACAGTGTGCTAAGTTGCTAAAACATAATCAAAAACGAGAACATGGAACTGGACACCCTAGTTATTGAATAAGTTCCTTTTGAATTTCAGTTTTTCGAATCACCCCGTGAGGGTGTGTCATAAGTCTATGGCTCACCCTTTTTTCTTATCATCTGACAGGAATCCCTGTCTTGTTACACACATATCAATGCGAGAAAAATGATATATATAAATTATTGCCACAAAAACAACATATCCGATAGCAAAATGTCATTTTAAAGGCTAAAAACAAGTGGTTGACCCATATCAAGAAAAACATATTGCAATGATATTTCTCGGCAAAAGATGCCGTTATTCGATAAAAAAGTGTTAACTTTGCACTCGCATTTAAGGAATAACAAATAATAAATTTTAAAAAGGTTAATAATTATGATGACTATTTTTACAATGGCTTTCGCCGCAGTTATGTTTTCAGGTATGGTTCTTTGCATGGGCATGTTCTTGAAACACGTAGTAGACTCAATTCCAGAAATGGCTAACATGAGCCATTCTGTTAGCTTGAGCAAGTAAGAATAGAACACTACAATATACATATGTGAATCACTTTAGAAATAGAGAGAGATTTATATAACGATGGAGGGTGTGTCATAAGTCTGAATAATAGTTGGCGCATAACAGTTGACCACCGCATGCACAACAGCTGTTGTGCATGCGCATATCAGCTGTTATGCAAGCGCACAACAGCTGTTGTGCGGCCGAAGATACTGACTGTCTCAACAACATATCCTATCTCTTCCAACAACATATCCTATCTCATCCAACAACAAGAAGAGGGTGAACCATAAACTTATGACACACCCTCTTAGCCTTCTTAAGCGTAAGCTTGAAGAATATGGTCTAGCTCGTCGAGTTCTTCCTCCTTTGTTGCCCAGCTTGTCACGAATCGGCAGATGATTTCATGTTCGCTCTTTCTTTCCCATATCTCGAATGCTACTTTTGGGGAAAGGGCTTCGTAGAGGGCAGGTGAGAGTACAACAAACTGCTGATTGGTTGGAGAATCGTAGGCAATGGCGATGCCATGCTTTTCGAAGATGCTGCGGATGCGGGTAGCCATAGCGATGGCATGGCGCGATATCTTGAAATAGAGCTCATCCGTAAACAGCGTGTCAAACTGGACGCCGAGCATTCTGCCCTTGGCAAGCAAGGCTCCATGACGCTTCACGTTGGTGAAGAAGTATTTCGGTGCCTTCATGCCCGAGAATACCACAGCTTCTCCCATCATGGCACCCACCTTGGTCCCGCCGATATAGAATACATCACAATGTTTTGCAAGGAATGGCAAGTCATAGTCGCATGCCGCTGAAACCAGACCGTATCCCAATCGTGCACCATCGATGAAGAGACGGAGGTCATATTTCTGGCAGGTTGCATACAGCGCAGCCAGTTCTTCTCTGGTGTAGACCATTCCGAACTCAGTCGGCATCGAGATATAAACCATGCCTGGCTGCACCATGTGAGGATGCGATTCGTCGGCTAGGAAGGTATCCATATAGGCTGACAGGGTGCCGGTTGTCAGCTTGCTGTTTTTTCCTGGCAGGGTAATGACCTTATGCCCGAAAGCTTCTACTGCTCCTGATTCATGTACCTCGATATGACCGGTTTCCACACAGATTACTCCTTCGCATCCCATGAGGACGGAATCAATGACCGTGGTGTTGGTCTGCGTACCGCCTATCAGGAAGAACACTTCTGCATTCTCATTGTCCACAGCCTTGCGGATTTTCTCTTTTGCAGATTCTGAGTATGGATCAAAACCATAACCAGATGTTTTATCACCGTTTGTCTTGCCAAGAGCTTCTAGAATCTCTGGCAGCATACCATTGTTGTAATCACTTTCAAATGAAATCATATTCTTAATATTACGTGTTTTAATTTGAACTAATTTCTTTATTCTTTTTCTATTTTTACTTCTGTCAGTTTACCCGTCTGTGAGTCGATGATATAACCATACAGATTGCAAAGGTAATGATATCACCCTTAGAAAATGGGAAGCATGCAAAGTTAAGAAAAAAAATGGTTAACAATGGCAAATAACCAAGAAAAATTCCATGAAATAATAATTTTTTATAAAAAGAATATTATATTGGACCTTTTCTTGCGTAAACAGGAAATTTTAGTTACCTTTGCACGAAAAGCACTACTAGGCATGAAAATTCAAGAAGTAATGAAATGATTTGTGTTCTTCAGCGACCAGATGTCATCGAAGAAACGGATGAAAACGCAAAGTAAATGAAAGACTAAAATGATAAGAGAATATTAACAAATGGAACAAGAAGAAAAGAAACAGAAATCTCAAGCTGCAGAGAATCAGGCATCCTGCTCGCCTCTGCAGCCAGTTGAACCACATCCTTTTATTTCTGTCATACCGCTGGCAGTACTTATCACCCTCATCGTCCTGGTTGTCAAAATCTTCCCTGATGATGCCCTGGCTGGTGCCTCTCAGGTGGCCCTCATGATAGCCACAGCCGTTTGTGTAGCACTCGGTATGGGCATCTATAGGATGAAATGGAATATCTTTGAAGAGATGATCAAAAAGACCGTGGGCGATGCCGGAGTATCTATCCTGATCCTGCTGCTCATCGGAATGATGTCAGCTACCTGGATGATCAGTGGTGTGGTACCCACATTAATATATTATGGTGTACAGATCATGTCGCCAACCTTTTTCCTTCCCTGCGCATGCATCATCTCCAGCATCATTTCTGTGATGACGGGAACCTCATGGACCACTATTGCCACCATCGGTATTGCTCTGATGGGAATCGGTGATGCCCTGGGAATACCAGCCCCCTACACCGCTGGAGCCATAATCTCTGGTGCCTATTTCGGGGATAAACTCTCGCCTATGAGCGATACCACCGTCCTTGCTTCGAGTATAGCCGGAGCGGATCTCTTCTCACATATTCGCTATATGCTCTATACTACCATACCAAGCATCCTGCTCTCGCTGGTACTCTATCTCATCATCGGACTCTGTTATGATTCCAAGCCAGTGGATATCAGCCAGTATCTCACCGGTCTGAGTCATGGTTTCAATATCTCCTTGTTTACGATGCTGGTTCCGGCTTTTACAGGATGGCTCATCTACCGCAAGACTCCATCTCTCATCACACTTCTTCTTTCAGCCCTTTCAGCATGCATCTGTGCCCTCATTCTCCAGCCGGAAGTACTTGTAGGGCTAGCAGGTGAAGACAGCATCTCTGCCAAAAGTCTCTTTGAAGGAATCATGACCACCTGCTATACCCATACCCAGGTAGATTGCGGTATGGCTAACATCAATGATCTCGTAGCCACCCGAGGCATGGCTGGCATGCTCAATACCATCTGGCTCATCCTCTGTGCCATGTGTTTCGGTTCATGTATGGTAGCCAGCGGCATGCTCCACGCCATTACCCACATGCTCCTGAAAAGCATCCACAGCACCGTATCACTTGTCTGCAGCACCGTGACATCAGGCGTCTTGCTCAATCTCGTTATGGGTGACCAGTTCCTGAGCATTATTATGAATGCATCTATCTATAAGGATGAATATGCCGAACGCGGCTACCGTTCGGAACTCTTGAGCCGAAGTACAGAGGATAGCGCTACCGTAACGAGCGTATTGGTTCCATGGACAGCCTGCGGTATGACGCAGAGTACGGTTCTTGGTATCCCGACACTTGTCTATCTCCCCTTCTGCTTCTTCAATATCATCAGTCCTTTGATGAGTTGTCTGGTTGCCATCCTTGGCTTCGTACCCAACCCACAACCCAGGGAAAACAAAGCATCTGCAGCGGAAGAGTCTGATATCCATTAATATGAATAGGAGATTCCTAGATATAGGAGGCTAATTCAATACCCAACTTGCATTTGATATCTTGCCAATCTATACCATCATCGACATGATAGAGACTGTAGAATAACCCATAATATAATGAAAGAGAGTCCTTTAAAAAACCGGACTCTCTTTTAATACTGAGCTCCTTTAAACCAGTCCGCTTAAATCAATGGAATATTTGGTAGGAAGTTTCTGCTCCTTCTTGATAAACATCAGCATGTAAATAGGGAGATAAGTGATTTTTCCCACCTTCTTCACATTATCATTACACAGCACATAGGCTTTAGAAATCTGATAAGTTGTTGAGTTCACCACATTCGTAAGCGCTTTGTGACGCTCATAATCCTTGCCCGATTTAACCTCTATCGGCAACACCTCACCATTTTGCTCTATCACAAAATCCAGTTCACCCTGGCGCTTGTTGTTATAATAATACAACTGGAAACCGTGCGCCCAGAGCTCTTGTGCTACGGCATTCTCATATACCGAACCAAAGTTGATGGACGGTTCGTTATCCAAAATCTTCAGTTGAATGCCATCCGCATAAAGACTTGCCAAAAGACCAATATCTGCCATAAACAGCTTGAATAAGTTTCTGCTGCTCGACAAAATCAATGGCACAGTAGGCTCCTCAACATTATATACCGGCAAAGCTACACCGGCATCCTTCAACCACAAGAAACTGTTCTGATAACGTGCAAACTTGATGTTTTCATTCAGGTTCTTCAATATGAAACGCTTGTTCTTGGCATCAAGCTCAGCAGGGATCCTGTCAAAGATTTCCTGAATATACAATTTATGGTCAGGGTCATATTTCGCTATATCCTGCTTATAGAGACGTATGATAGCCTGCTGCTCTGCCATTACATCTTGCAGATTATTGGTAGCCAGATATTTATCAACAGCTGCAGGCATTCCACCTACTATAAGATAAAGGCGGAATACCTCCATCATCTTTTCATGGATGAATTCATCTACAGCAGTCCCTTCCGTAAAATGCTTCCTCAAAGCATCTATAATTCTATCGTTGATACCAACTGCTGTAGCAAACTCCTCCAAATCAAGAGGATACATATCTTTCACATCCATATATCCCACTGGTGCAGAACGGAGATTCTTGATCTCCACACCCAATAGGCTACCGCTTAAAACATAGCGATAGCTCCCCTCTTCCACCAGAAATTTGATGGCAGTTACGATTTCCGGGCATTCCTGCACTTCATCAAAGAACACAAGGGTACTGCCCTTGATCAAATCCTGGCTGGTCACAGTGGAGAGACGCAACAAGATGTCCTGACTATTCTTCGCCTTGCTGAAGACCTTTACCAAGCCTGGATTTTCGATGAAGTTGATTTCTATGAATCTTTCAAAATGTTCATGACCGAAACGACGGATAGAATATGTTTTTCCTATCTGTCTTGCTCCTGTCAACATCAAAGCTTTCTTATTCGTTTCGAAGAAATCAGCTAAATATCTGTCTATCTTACGTTTAATCATATCCTTGTCCCCTTTTCTATTATTAAACGGACGTATTTTGTCCGCTTTTCCATGGCAAATATACGATAATTTGTCCGTTTTTCCAAGGTATTTACGCATCTTTTTGTCCGTTTTTCCAAATTTTAACAGTTCCCCTTGTAAACTATAAACTGCTATTCCCTACCTCAGCAAGCTATAATAAGGCGGTCCCATCCCGCAAAATATGGCGAGGGCTTTGATGCCCCGCCAACCTTAGAGCGTAGCGGTTCCGAGCGACGAGGAGGAGCGGTTTCCTCCCTCTTCCCTGAGGGTGAGAGGGTCGGGGTGAGAGGTGGAGCCTTCCTTAAGGGTAAGGAAGGACGGGTAGGTTTTCGAAAAAAACTATTGCCCTTACGCATATTTGTGCAAATTACACTTATAATCATGTGCTTTATGATGTGTTTACGCAAACAGGTTGCATAAAACGTGCAAACGTTTGCACATAGAAATGTAACCTTTTTGAAACTTTTTCTTGCTTCATATTGGATTTCTTCTTAAATTTGCAGCCGAAAATAGATACCAACTAACAAACGAAGGCTAAGTTTAATATAAACGAAACCAAATATAAAAGTAAAGATATGATGAAGCAAACATTCATAAAATCAGCTATGTTGCTGCTGCTGATTCTTTCAATGGCAACGACGCGAGCGCAGGAGGTCGCTCTGAAGACCAACTTACTGGGATGGGCTTCTACATCTGCCAACGCCGGCATCGAAATCGGCACGGGCAAGAAAACAACCTTTCAACTCTTCGGCACCCTGAACCCCTGGAAGTTCTCGGGCGACAAGAAGATGAGATTCTGGAATGTTATGCCAGAATACAGATGGTACACCTGCCAGAAGTTTGGAGGCCATTTCTTCGGAATCCATGCCCTAGGCGGTGAATACAACATTAAAAACATTGACATGCCCTTCGGCATCCTGCCGAAAACTCTGGAGGGCAGGCACTATGAAGGCTGGTATGTAGGTGGAGGCCTCACCTACGGCTATCAGTGGTTACTCAATAAGCACCTCAATTTCGAAGGCTCTATCGGTTTGGGATATGCCTACAGTCCTTACAAGCTTTACGGACGATGCGAAAAATGTCTCGACAAAGACCATCGCAACTATGTGGGCCCTACAAAAGCCGCACTATCTCTCATATACGTGTTCTAAGAATTTAATTTAACTGTGGTTTTAAACTGACAATATAAACACGTAATAACTAGACAGAATACAAAAAATTTTAGGGAAATCATAATATGGATAAAATGAAGCTTTATGCGGTCATTTCGCCCCTCTGCATGCTCTTCTCTCAGGGCATCATGCCTGCTCAGGCTCAACAGCTGGCAGGGGGTAAGGTTCAGGTAGACAGCGTCTTGGCACGCAAGAATGGCAACCGGATGGACGTTGCCTTCCGTATGAACCTGAACGATTTGAAGATGAAATCAGAGCAGCAGATTGTTTTCACACCGGTAATGGTAGGAACTGATTCTATCGCTCTCAACCCTATCATCATCCAGGGTAGAAACCAGGCTGTAAGATACCGCCGACTTGCCGACAGCAAGAAGAATCCGCATGCACAGGTTCTTACCCGCAAGAACAAGACCAGTCAGCAGGTTTACTTCGCCCAGTCTGTTCCTTATCAGAAATGGATGAAGAAGTTCAAACTCTCGGTGAAAGAAGATCTCTGCGGATGTGGCAACCTGATAGAACAGGACAATACGCCGATTGCGGATATCGACCGTACACCGAAGATTACGAAGGATTTCTTTGTGCAGCCGAAGGCGGAAGCCAAGAAGGTGAGAGCCGAAAAGGGTGAAGCCTATCTCAGCTTTGTGGTTAACAAGAGTTATATTCTTGCCAACTTCCGTGAGAATGCTACTGAGCTGAAGAAGATTACTTCCACCATCGACCTGGTGAAGAACGACAAGAACGTTGAAATCACAGATATTGATATCCACGGTTTTGCTTCGCCTGATGGTTCGTATGCCAACAACAAGCGCCTTGCCAACGAGCGTGCAGCTGCCCTCCGTAAATATGTGAGCAGCCTCTACACCTTAAACAGCAAGCTCTTTACCTATCAGGCTACACCGGAAGACTGGGAAGGATTCAAGAAGAAGATTCAGGCTAGTCATCTGGCTGATAAGGAAGCAATTCTCGAGATAGCTAACTCCTCGCTGGCTCCCGACGATAAGGACCTGAAGATCAGAAAGCTCCATCCGGCTAGTTACCGCTACATCCTGGATCATATCTATCCTCGTCTCCGTCATAGCGACTATACGGTAACCTACACGGTTCGTCCGTTCAGCATCGAAGAAGCCAAGGAGATATTAAAGACCAAACCACAGCAGCTTTCTCTGCAGGAGATGTTCCTGGTGGCACAGACTTACGAGCCGGGTTCGCCAGAGTTTAACGAGGTATTCGACATTGCTGTCCGCCTCTTCCCAGATGATGAGACTGCGAATCTCAATGCCGCCTGCACCGATTTGCAGAAAGGTGACCTTACTTCTGCCGAAAAGCATCTTGCCAAGGCAGGCAACTCGAAAGAGGCAGAGCGTGTAAGAGATGTCTTCAAGCAGATAAAGGAATTGGAATAACAGAAAATTAGAGAATAACGATTATATACAAGCTTAACTTTCAAAAATTATGAAGATTAAACATTTATTTGGCTTGGCTGTCATCGCAGCTATGACAGCAAGCTGTTCAAGCAATGAGGACCTGGGAACCGCAGGTCCAGGTACTGGCACTAATGAAGCAGGTGTTGGTTATGCAACTTTCACCATCAACTTGCCTACAACAAGCGGAACACGTGCTGCAGGTGATCCTACATTCGACAAGGGTGATGCCAATGAGTACAAGGTAAATGATGCAACCTTACTCATCTTCAAGAAAGAAGCTACTGGTTATCAATTCAAGGAATTTGTAGACCTCGGTAATATGGAGCCTTGGACATCAAGCAGCACAGATGGTATAACTACAACAGCCAAGTTGACAGCCAAGATTACTAAGGCTGAAGTAGGCTCTGATAAAGGTTATTATGCTCTTATTGTTCTCAACAACAATTCTGGAACGAATCAGAAAATCACTTATCCTGATATAGACAAAACATATGAAGAATGGAGTAAGGATGATAAAAAAGCAAATGCTACCAACTACTTGAAGCATGACAACGGTTTCTTTATGGCAAACGCTCCTAAGTATGTTGCAGGCGCCCCTGAAACACTTGTTGAAATCAAGAATATTTATGCTTCTAAGCAGCAGGCTGAGAACTCTACAGCCACTACAGTATATGTAGAGCGTGGTCTTGCTAAGGTTTCACTTGCTTCTGGTTCTGAAAAAAAGCATGTTGATATAACAGAAGGAAACTATAAAGATGACAAGGTTGACATTACTGGTTGGACACTTGATGTTACAAACACCAAGACATACCCTGTTCACGTAACAGATGGATTGTGGGCAGATACATGGAAGGCAACAACTACTCCTGCTGCTACCAATGATGCAACAATGGAACGTTTCCATGATACAAAGCTTACAGAGTTCCCACGCGTATATTGGGGCTTGGATCCTAACTACAGCAAAGATTTCGCTACTGTAGCAGATTGCGAAGACGAGTTTAACCTGGTAGCAAACCAAACAGACCTATCAAAAGCGTTTAAGACTGGTGAAGACGCTAAGAAGCCTCAGTACTGCCTTGAGAATACTTTCGACATTGATCACATGGTGCAGGGTCAGACAACACGAGTTTTGTTCTCTGCTAAGTACACACCAGCAGGTCTTGGTGATGGCGAGACTTTCTACAAGATGGGTAACAGCTCTCAGTTGTGGAATGCTGATAATGTAGTGGCTCAGATTAAGGCTAAGGCTATGGAGGTATTTAATGAGACTGATCCTGACAAGGTGGAAGTAATACTTACAGGTACAGATTTAGCAAAGGCAGGTACCCATCTTATTACAAAAGCGAATGTAAAGCATGGAACAGCTGAGATTGAAGATGCTGATATTACTGCAATTAATACTAAACTTGGTTTCAAGGAAGCAAAAGGAACAGACCCTATGGTAGGTTTGTCAACATATGTAGATGGAGTTTCTTACTACATCGCACGTGTAAAGCACTTCGGCGATTACCTTACTAAGTGGGAAGCCGGTAATGATACATACAACAGTAACAATGCCAACTGGCTTGGTCGCTACGGTGTTCTCCGTAACAACTGGTACGAGCTTTCTGTAAATAACGTTAGTGGTCCTGGTTATCCTGACGTTCCAAGGGTTAATCCTAAAGATCCAGACGATGAGAACTGGCAGTACATCAACGTCAGCGTAAAGATCCTTTCTTGGGCTAAGCGTTCACAGAGCGTCGATTTGTAATCCATTTCACATTATTATATATAGCTCAGCCGCTCTAGCACTAAGGAGCGGCTGGCTATATCGGAAGAATAAGAATCAATTTATACACTTTACTTTTTCATAAAACAGATAAGCATCATGGCAAACAAGAAGTTTAACAGTTGGATCAAGAATATATGCATGGGATGGGGATTCATCATGGCGGGCAGTATGCTCAGCAGCTGCAACGACTTGATGCACGACGACCTGCCTCCTTGTGACATGGGTGTTGACTTGCAGTTCAAGTACGACTACAACGTGCAGCGTGCCGACATGTTCAATGATCATGTGGGCGGCCTCAGCGTATTCGTATACGACGAGCAGGGCAACTTCATTGCTCGCCATGATGCCTATAACGATGCGACATCACAGCCGCTCAAGGACCCTAACTATGCCATGCGAATCAATCTGGAACCGGGCAAATACCGCTTCGCTACCTTCGCCTTCCAAAAGAAATACGAAGATGCACTCGCGCAGCCAGGTGCCAAATTCCAGATAGCTCTGCCACAGCAGGGTGACAACATCACAGCCCTCCATGCACGACTCGACCGCGAACAGGGCAAGGTGAACAACCAGAGCCAACCGCTCGATACACTCTGGCAAGGACTCAGCAACGAACTGGTTGAAGTAAAAGACCTGCAGGTTACACGCCATACCATCGGTCTGGTTCGTGATACCAAGCAGCTCACCATCAGCCTGCATCAAACCGACGAGCCTGCCAACATCAATGCCGATGACTTCAGTTATCAGATAACCAATGCCAACGGCGATATCAGTTACGACAACTCTCTCCTCCCCGACGAGGAGTTGACATATACCCCATACTACACCTGGACCACTGAGTTTAAGGATACCGAGGGCAAGGTAAAGGAGCGCACCGCTCATGCCGCCCTCATGTTCTCCCGACTCATCTGGCATCCGGCAGAAGAAAACGACAAGAACGCCATCCTCACCATCACGAACAAGACTACTGGCGAAGAGGTGGCATGCATCAATCTTACTGACTATCTGGCTCAAGGCCGTGGCGCCTTCGAAGCCCGCCATTATTCAGAGCAGGAATTCCTGGACCGAGAGTACGACTACAAGCTCGACTTCTTCCTCCAGGGCAACCAGTGGAAGTATGTGCAGCTCAGCATTTCCATCCTGGATTGGAGCAAGCGCATCCAGCGTGTCGATTTCTAACCGTTCCAGGTGTCAGAGCCCCTTCCGGGCATTTAGCTCATAAGAGTATTTGACTTTAAAAATTAGAAACAATGAAAATACGAGATTTCATTTTAAGTTTAGTTAGTTGGTTTATATTGTTGGTTACAGTAAGTTGCTCTGACGAACTTGGAGGCGAGCGCGCCCCCATTTCGTCAGAAAGCAACTTACATGTACTCGTGCCAACCGTGCTCAGCAGCCGCGGCACCAATCCCGACGATGCTTCCGGCCTTCCTACCTATAATGCCACGGTAGATGAATGCCAGATAAACGACCTGACCCTCTATGCCTTTCCGGTAAATAATGATGGCAAGCTCCTGAAAGAGACGCTCCCTGCCCCATTGGCTACAATGATGGTAGAGCAGCATGTTGCTAACTATCAGCTCACCATCGAGCCGGGCACTTACCATATCTATGTAGTTGCCAATATGAACAAGGTGTTAAGTGGTCAAACTATCCAAACTGAAGATGATCTCAAAAAAATAGTACTCGATTACAGACCTACAAGTACAACAGGTATGCCTGTATGCACCAATATCCCGATGATTTACGAACCTGAGAAGGATGCCGAAGGCAATCTCGCTGAAACCGAGATAAAAGCAGCGGGTGATAAATATACGGTGGTAGCAGCTAACCTGAAGTTTACATGCGTAAAGGTTAAGCTGAATCTTATCTTCGATCCAAGTAACGCAGAAGTTGCAACCAATTTCGGAGGCAAGCCCTTTAGCATCAACAGTATTTCAGCCGATAAACTCTCTCCTTTTACCCATCTTTACTGGGGCGGTAAATTTGAGACTCCAACTTGGGAAGATAATGCATATAATAAAATATACAAGGATGGTATTAAAAGTACTCCGTATGAGGCATCATCTAGAGCTGCCGTATACTATACCGATTGGACAGACAACAGATCTGCGTCAGCAACAAATAATAATGATGATATTAAAGGAACCGGAAGAGCAACAGAGAATCCAGTAAACCCTGCGGGCAAATGGCTTTTCCAGCAGACCTATTATCTCCCAGAGCGATATATCTCATCAGAATCCGACCGCAGTTATCTTACCATCAATGGTAAGGTAGGAGATTATGCAGACAACAATTATCGCATCGATTTGGGTCATAAGAAGGATGGAACCAGCGCCACAGAAGTTCCCGTATTCCCTCGCGGTACCTTCTATGAGATTACCGGTGCTATCAAGACCCTCGGTAATATGGAGCTGGATTGCAAGGTAAGTGTAAAGCCATGGGAGACAGTACCAATAGATGCCGACTTCAACCATACTACATTGTGGGTAAGCAAGACGGAGGCTAATGTAACTTCAATGAAAAATGATTATATCACATATAATTCGAATGCAGGCACAGTAGGGTTTGGATGCGATAATAAAATAGACTCAAAAGACATCATCATTGGCACCAAACGTGGTAAAGACGCTAATGGCAATGACAGTATCGAGTTTCGCCTGAATCCAAATATCCCAATCATAGATTATGCAAAAGATCAGCTAAAAGGCACTGCAAAGTTTTGGATCAAGGCAAATAATCTCAAGAAATATATAGATGTAAATTATGATGTTACACCTTATCTGGATGTTACAAAAAAAGTGGTCATCTATTATAATAAAAATGATGAATCTCAGAATAGCAGAAGCATAGAATGGGATACTAATCTTGGGGGTATCAAGTTGGAAAAGACCACACTTAAAAAAGGTAAATCCACCATCGAAATGGATTTAAATCCATCGGATGAAGCCAAAGCCACAGGTGTCTTCACAGTAACAGCAAAAACTGATCCTGTAACGACCACCATTTATGAATTAAAGGTAATACCCCAAAATGAGAAAACGGATGTCAAATATAAAACTGTTCGTGTAATTGTGCGTCCTCCTATCGGTGACTATCGTATCTATTTCAGAGCTATCAATGACCGAAGTAAATATAATGGAGGTAATAGTTCCGATAATTTCAAGAAAATCTTACCTGAAGGAGGTGAAGAAGGTAAAAACAACTGGAGCGATGGATGGAATGAGAATGCAGAAGATACAAGTGTTCCAACAACAAAAAACCACTACATCTATGTTTATACCCAGATAGGTGAAACAGAAGATGCCGTTACAGGAAAAGGTTGGATTTTTACGGAAGGAACCGCTAGAAATGGATGGCCTGGAGAAGAAATGGTAGCCGACGAGACTAACACCGGATGGTATTACAAAAACTTCCCTGAAAATGCGCAGAATGTATCATATACAAATGGAGCAGATAAAGAAGGTCCAAGAACTATTAAGCCAGGTGAGACATTGATTATGTTCAGTAATAATACATATCTAGATCAAGGATATAGTTTACACCGTTGTCCTCATCATCTGGAGCCGGGTATTCCTCTCTTCGATTATGAAGATCGTGAAGGATGGATCGTATATGACCCTACATCCGATCCTATATGGCATGTATATGATAACATGCCTGAAATTGAAGACATAGAGTACAAGGTATATACCCCGTTTGAGCTTTTTGGATGGTATAAGGTATATGGTATAGCAGGATCAGGTCAGTTTAAGATTTGGGATACTGCCAAAAACAGCTGGGAATGCAAGAATCTGGGAAATGGTTGGTATAAAACAACCATCAAGTTGAAAGCAGTAAAAGGGGAACACGAAAAAAACATCCTCCTGAAAGAGGGAAACAACGATAATTCTCCTACTATTACACTCTTCAATGGCAATAGTTTCAATGACGATACAGGCTATTACGAAGGTGGAAAATGGTATCAAGGTAAGCCTAAAGGCGTAACTGAATAAATAATATTGGAAAAAATGAAGAAGATAAAGCATTTAATGATATGGATAGGATTGCTCCTAAGCCTTGTTTCCTGCAAGGATACGATGGAGGCTATCGGACTCGGCGGGGATGAAGTCCCTGCCGAGGGACTTGTCTTGAACATTGATTTGCCCAATTTTTCTGAAAAGCAACTGGGCACGAGAGCTGATGCTACGGAAACAGAATCTATCAACAAGCTCACATTGCTTTATTACGACAGTAGCAACGAGTATCTAAGCAAAGAAGATTGTACCAATCAATTAACAGACGCCAACAAGCAAAGCAATGGCAGCTATAGCATCAAAGCAAACACTCCGAAAGAAGCAAGCTACATACAAGTAGTTGCCAATGCCGAAGTCACAGATGGAGAACCAAGAGACTTACAGGATATCAGTAAAGCTGCAGATCGCACTCCAAGCCTTACTGAGCCAGTTTGTTGGGGTAGCATCAAGGTTACCGATTTGCTAACTCCTGAGACTGCCAAGATTTCGCTTCTTCGCTCTAATGCCAAGATTACCCTCAAAGTTGCCGATGGCATTAAGAGTATCTTTCCTGAAGAAAGCGCAGGACTTATCATCAATAATACAGCGAAGAAAACTGCTATTGCTCCAAAAGACTATAAAGAGCCAACAGATGAAGGGTTGGCAACAACTACAGAATTCAGTAGCACAAATGTTGGCAAAGGCTCAAGCAGAGTTGTAGCTGTAAACGAGACATCTATTGGTCAAGCAAACATTATTATCAAGGCTAAATATAAGGATGAAGTAGGTTTCTATAAAGTTGGTCTTTATAATAAAGACAAGAGCTCTCAGTTTGCCCTCTTGAGAAACCATAACTATACCATCACCGTTACCAAGGTGAATGATTATGGTTTTAAGACTTTGGACGAAGCCATCAAGGCACAACCAGAAAACAGAATAGAGGCAGAAATCAAAGATGACAATCCTGCCATCACCAGGATGATCGCCTGCAAGGATTATGAACTTGGCGTATGTGATGATCAATCAGTAGAAGCGACAGCTGCTGAAGCAACTGAAGATGTAAAAGCAACAATCACTTTAGTCACCACACTCTCTTCTGCAACAAGTGCTGACGACAAACTCTACGGAGTAAGCATCAATCCTCCTGCAAATAGCTGGATTAAGTTTGACAAGGATAAAGATGTAAAAGAAACTACAACTCCAGAAACAGATAGGAAATCTTCTCCTGGAAAGAAATATGTTCTGACGTTTACGCTGAATCCAAACATTCATGAAACCCCAAGACTAGGAACGGTTACGATATCTTCTGGTGATCTCAAGCTTGATGTGAAGATAACTCAGGCGGGCTTCGATTTCATGAGAGACGACCCTGATCGTAAAGTTATCATGTATAAAGATAACAATGAGTATCAAAAGGACTATTTTGCCTGGCTAGATAAAATTCAAGGTATCAAACCAGAACAAATGCTAGGCAATGTAAGAAACAATGGTCTTCATTTTACTGTAGGAAAGAATGCCTACAGTTATAAGATTCCTAGAAAGACAGGGGATAAACTGACAATGGATAATCAGACAGGGGATGTTCTGACAGATAAAGATGGCCATTTCACTGTTAGCGCTGATGGAGAAGATTACTGGAGAGTGACGTTGGCAGATAATCGCGATAATAATTATGATCTTTGGAAAGGCACCTTTACGATAAACAAGGATAATATCAACATCACTTACACTGTTTATCATACTGGTATCTTCCATGAGATAACAGATGATATGGCAAGCAGATATGAATTAGCAGAGGGTGGTGTTGACAATCTAAAGGTGAAAGGTATGTTCTATTATGGTGTAGTGAAGGTTGAGGGAAAAGACCATACCTACATCATGCTTGACCGTAACCTGGGTGCTACCGACAATAGTCCTTATGTACCAGACGTCAACGAACTTAAAGACCATAAAGGTGCTATCGGTGGATACTTCAAGATTTCAGAGGATAAGAATAAATCAGATGTCAAGCAGGGGAATCTATCCACGACTCTATCTCCTGAAGGCTTTGAAATACCAGAGAAATCGGTTTTTGAAGACTTGATTGCAAATGGTACGCTTAAAACAGAGGTACGCCATACTGCTCTTGGAGAATCGTATTATTGTACATTTATGAATACAACAAACTCTGAGTTGAAAACCATCTATCTGCCATATGGAGGATATCTGGAAGGTGAAAGCCATAAATATCCAATGCACGTGGTCTTTTGGACCAAAACACTAGTCTCTGGAACACAAGGATTCAGTGGAAAAAGTCCAGAATATGGTTACTGGTATAACTATTTCGATATATACAACTCGAAGAAGGGTATATCAAACGTACGTTTCGTGAGTGGTAGTAATGGAAATAACACCGGCCGCTACAAGGCGATGCCATTACGATTAATCAGTAAGACAGTATTATCGAATCCTACACTTTAATATAAACAAGAGAAATCCACAGCAGGCACTAAAGCCAGCTGTGGATTTCTTGATTCTTAGCTTCACTCAAATCTACACTAGTGTCCCGTTTAGTCTGGACGATTATTATATAAGTTATTAATATCCAATATTTTATGCTCTAGAAGTTGTGTATTCGATTTGATTTTGTACCTTTGCACTCATATGGTATCCTAGCCTATTTTAACCGATGATTTCTAAACGGGACAGCAGTGATCTGGTTTAAAAAACAATATGATTTTGCCCCAGTTCTTTATGACCTGATGCAGTCAGAAAAGTTTAGACAGCATCTTCATCATGATTAAAGTTCTCATAGAACTTCATTCGCTTCTTTTCTAATTCCGCAATTTCTTGATACATGAACTTACATGTAAAATCATAAATCGGCATTGCAGCACTATGCTCGTCTGCTTTCTTAAATTTCAACTTTTGGCTATAATAGTTCACAAGATGCTCATCAGGGTCACAATCAGCAGCAAATAAGAAAAGATATTCACAACCAACAATCTTTCTCAACTCAAAAATCAAAGGAACGATAAAATGCCAAAAGACGATTGCTCCCAGACTTTGGTCAAGATTATATTTATCCCAAACTTCACGACAATCATCATTGGCACAGAAATGCACAATCTCCACACCAGCAAAGGTTTTGCCCACATTCTTGATGTTTTTGTCGAAAATAGAATTGATTTCCTGAGAATCTGTTGTAGTATGAAGGATACGAGCCACTTCATCTTTCTTCAATCCTTTTTTGGCCCTAACAGATTCCAAAATGGCTTTCAATCCATCCCTATCTTCTTCTGGCACGTTTCCCCCATTCAGCTTTTCAGACAAAGTAGAACAAAGTTCCTTGAGCCTAGTCAATTTTTCTCCTTCTATGAATTCATCAAACAACAATCCACACTTCAAAGAAAAGAAGAACAACACATTAGCATCGCTATCTTTCACCACATAATAGGCAACAACACCAGACTCATCTTCTTGATAGGCCTCATTCAGCAAAGCATCCGCAACATTGTTGTTTCGAGTGCTATAGAAAGAATCGATCAATCGCAAATTCTCTTCATTAGAAGCCAGCCGTTCACAACGAAGAGAATGTATCAAAGCCATTTGTTCCTCAGTTATTCTCATGGTTTATGCAGTATAAAGATTTAATTGACGCAAAACTGCTCGTCTTTCACGAACCCTGTTGGCATCAACCATAATGTCTTCTGTTTTCATCTCTATCTCACATGAATCCTGTTCATCATAGCCTTCTCTTGCGTGTTTCCAAGAAAACTCTCCATGCGTTAAAGTACTCAAACTCCAAGACTTCTGTGGAGCATAAGTTTTAAACACCATATCAAACACTGGCTCATATTGTACAACCTGCTCTTTATCCATCAATTCTGGGAGAGAATCATTTTTATAATGCTGGCGAATCTGAACCATGACAGGACCATATTTCCAAGCCTCAAATTGTGCATCAAACATAGGTTCGCCCTTTTGAATCAAGCACTCACGCTGCGTGAAATAAAGTAGCTTATGCAACTTCATTTCATCAATACGAACGCCAAAATCATCCATATAGCGCTTGTATAAATAAGAGGCAACTTGTAATATTCCCATCATAGTCATTATTCATTTTATAGTTTATTGCCGCAAAGTTACGCTTTTTTATTGAAACCGCCAAAGAAAATCAAAAGAAATCTGCGAAAATCCGTGTAATCCGTGCCTTATCTATATCCTAAGAAGCTTATGACACACCCTCACAAAACGGGTGAATGAGAGCAAGAAAACGAATGAATGAGAGTAAGAAGAGGGGTAAAACAAGGATTTTAACCTACTAAAACAGTTCTTTCAACTGAGAAAAGAAACATTTATACCTAGATAAAATCTCCGTTCATCGACGTTGAATGTCCGTTCAACGTCGATGAACCGCCATTCATAGACGCTGAACCGCGGTTCAACGTCGATGAACGGAGATTTCAATAGGGTTAAAGAACATTTTATCCTATAATCAACCAAGACTTTTCCCGAGATTAACCCATTATTAATACAGCAAGAAGGAAGAAAGGAGATAAGAGGAAGCCTGAAAAGAAATAAAAGGTATAAGGAAATGAGATAAGGGGCATAAATGAAGAAAAGATGTTTTTAATTTGGTGTTTTCACCATTTATTCGTATCTTTGCCAACAAAGAGAATATCACTTAAAAGAAAGGCGAGCAATTATGGCAAGAAAACTATATCCGATAGGATTACAAACTTTCGAACGAATCCGAGTAGAGGATAAGTTCTACATCGACAAGACGGAATATGTATATCGTATGGCACATACTGATGGTACTTATTTCTTCCTGAGCCGTCCACGCCGTTTCGGAAAGTCGCTGTTGCTGACTACCATGAAGAGCTATTTTGAAGGCAAGAAGGAGCTTTTCAAAGGACTCGCCATCGAAACGCTGGAAAAGGATTGGATAAGCTATCCGGTGCTGCATTTCGATATGAGCATGGGCAAACACATGGAGATAGCCCAGCTGGAAAGATATTTCGACCAGCAACTTGCAGAACAAGAGCAGAAATGGGGCATTACGAATCCGGCTGTTGATGCCAACGTCCGCCTCATCTCACTTATCCAGACTGCCTATAGGGAAACGGGCAAGCAAGTGGTAATACTGATTGACGAATATGATGCCCCTTTGCTTGATGTGGTGCACGAGGATGAAAAACTGGAAGAACTTCGCAACGCCATGCGCAATTTCTACAGTCCGCTAAAAGGATGCGAGAAATTGCTCCGCTTCGTATTCCTCACAGGCATCACCAAATTCTCTCAGCTCAGCATCTTCAGCGAATTGAACAACATCACCAATATCAGTATGGACGAGCCGTATGCCGGCATTTGCGGAATTACGGAAGATGAACTGGTGAACGGAATGCGGAATGACATAGATGCACTTGCTGAAAAATTAAACTTATCGTATGAGCAGACGTTAGCTAAGTTAAAGGATAATTATGACGGCTATCATTTTACATGGCCTTCTCCTGACGTTTATAATCCGTTCAGCTTATTAACCTGCTTTGCCAAGCAGAAGATTGATTCCTACTGGTTTGGATCAGGCACTCCTACTTATCTGATCAATATGATGCGCAATTTCAACTTTCTGCCAGCGAACCTGGGCGAGAGTATGGAAGCCGGAAAGGATGACTTTGATGCTGCCACGGAAACCATGACCACCATCATGCCGCTGCTCTATCAGAGTGGCTACATCACCATCAAGGATTATGATGAAGAAACGGAGCTCTATACCCTAGCCATTCCTAACAAGGAAATAAGAGTTGGATTGTACAGAAGTTTGTTGCCTCATTATCTGACCTCAAAGACTGCAATGTGCAATACCACCATCGCCAAGATGTCGGTGCTTATTAAACAGCGCAAGATAGACGAAGCATTACAGTTGCTGAAATCGTTTTGGGAGACTGTGCCTTATTGCAACAACACCCATTACGAAGGGCATTACCAGCAAACGATGTATATCAACTTTGCCTTGCTCACGAATTTCAGGATTATAGTGGAGCAACATACGTCAAAGGGGAGAATTGATATAACCATGGAGACGGACGATACTATCTATGTAATGGAGCTGATGTTTGGAAAGACTGCCCAGGAGGCTCTTGAGCAGATAGAAAGCAAGCATTATGCCGAGGCCTTTGCCATGAGCGGCAAGGAAATTATCAAGGTAGGTATGAGCTTCAATATCAAAGAAGACAACACCATCGTGTTCGATTGGAAATCATCAGAAATTTAGATGACAAAAAAAGCGTGCAGGCGACTATGATGTGGCTTGCACGCTTTTTCCTTTTATATTCTTTTTATATTCATCCTACAGCGAAAGGGGTCGTAAAGACTTGAAGAAGACCGAGATGAGTTCCTTCTGCTACTTGCAATAATCAATAGTTACGACATCTTAAACTATTAATTAAGATGATTATTTCCTTGATTCCGCAATAATAACTCCACGAAATCTTTTATATTTACAACAAAAATGCGAGGAAATTCAATCTCATTGAGAATTTTAAAGTGAGCATCATTACTCACTATACAACTTGCACCAGCAGAAAAAGCACAATCTACAAATTTGTTGTCATCCTCATCAGCTTGAATGAGATGCAACTTATAATAGGGTGTTACGAATTCCACATTCTTTTGACTTAGAATCACAGACACAACATTACTGGCAATATTTGCATTAGTCTTCTGCTCAATGATTTCTAAATACTCCTCAATAATTTCATTTGTAACGCACAAGGTCAATTTACCTATTAAGAAATCATCCCAAATCTTACGATAAGGGCTTATCCTTGGAAGGCTCATCAATAAGCAATTAGTATCAAGAACTATCTTTCTCATTTGCCAGAAGTACGTAAATGTTCATTACCCCAGCTCTCTATGGTATCAAGAGTTATACTTCCATTATCGCACAACTCATCAATCCCCTCATCAACCTTCTTTGCAAAGTATTGAGAGAGAACATTTTCAAGATTATCTAATTCCTGTGGAGTCTTGATATAAGACATCATTTGAAGAATCTTCATCTGAGCAGGGTTAAATACAGTCTGTTCCATTCTATTTCAATTAAACGTTCAACTTTGCCGCCAAAGTTACACTTTTTTCTCGAAACCACCAAGCAATTAACAAGAAATCTGCAAGTTATCAGCAAATAACCACGAAATTAACCGTAAACTATAAACTATTAACTGTAAACTATAAACAGCTGTTCCCTACCTCAGCAAGCTATAGTAAGGCGGTCCCATCCCGCACAACATGGCGAAGACCGCTTTGGTCCGCCAACCTTAGAGCGTAGCGGTTCTGAGCACCGAGTAGGGCGGTTTCCCTCTTCTTCCCTGAGGGGAGAAGACCGAGATGAGAGGTGGAGCCTTCCTTAAGGGTAAGGAAGGACGGGTAGGTTTTCGAAAAAACTCCCTTTGGCTAAAGATTTTGCAAATGAGCGCAATGAAAGTTTGCTTTCAAATTGCCGAGTGCAGCTAATCTTATCTAAAGGGAGACGGAGGGATTCGAAAGACTCCTTCTTTAACGGTAAGGAACCTTATATCCAAGGCAATACCTAAATTGACTGCTTACCCTCATTTCTCATATTTTATTCCTGGATATATCACCAATACAGCATACCAAGCATATTGCAAGCAGTTACACTTTTCGGTGTATTTTACATTGCTTTTTAACCTACTTGATAAGTATCAAATCAAAGTACATTAGACGAGTCTTTAATGGCTTATCAGAAACAATACCTCTATATGATTTTTCCTGCTCTTCTGTGCTGAACATAAAATCAAAACCATTCTTCTTATAAAATGCTACAGGCACGTCTTCATTATAGGCATCAACTACCAAATAACGACATCCCGTTTTATTATATGGCTCAACAAACCAGGACTTAATAAAGTCCATTACTTCTGTCCCGATATGAAGATGCTGAAATTTTGTTGAAATTCCCAATCTTCCTATAAGTACAGCAGGATATATCAAATCCTGTTTTATATGAGGAACATGCTTTCCAACCTTTTTCTTTCTCGCATTAGGCAAGTATTTTGTGAAAATACTGGCATTTGAGACCGTAAAGGCACATACGATATCAGCCTTGGATTCCTCAAGATAATAGCAGTAAGATTTACCGAACAAGTTGTCGGCATAAGACACAGCATCATTATGGAAGAATCCATCCAAGTCTTCATTGCCACATGAAAATGAAATAGATTCTTCCAATATTTCTTTTGTCAATGGTGAAAACACCGTTTTATCTGCTAAAAATCCCATAATACTAACTTAAAATTTTGCTTTTGCCAGAATAGCCTTCATCTCAGCACGCTGCTTTGAGAAATCTATGCTACCACGCTTCTTCAATGTTTCTTCAGCTTTTTCTCTGAAAGCTAAAGCCTCGTCACCTGTCAGCATTGGGATACCACTAATTGCTAATGCCATAATCCTATCTCCTATTTATTTAATTTATATAACTTGCCGCCAAAGTTACGCTTTTTTCTCGAAACCACCAAGCAATTAACAAGAAATCTGCAAGTTATCAGCAAATAACCACGAAATCAATCGTAAACTATAACTATTAACTGTAAACTATAGACTGCTATTCCCAGACGGTCCATCCCGCACAACATGGCGAGGGCTTTGATGCCCCGCCAACCTTAGAGCGTAGCGGTTCTGAGCGACGAGGAGGAGCGGTTTCCTCCCTCTTCCCTGAGGGTGAGAGGGTCGGGGTGAGAGGTGGAGCCCTCTTTAAGGGTAAAGAGGGACGGGGTGATTTTCGAAAAAATCCTTTTATCTAAAGATTTTGCAAATGAGCGCAATGAAAGTTTGCTTTCAAATTGCCGAGTGCAGCTAATCTTATTTAAAGAGGAACGTGGCGATTCAAGAGTGCATACCCTCCAATCACCCCATAACAAACCAGCGGTATGAGAAAGGCAATCGCCATACTGCCCATAGTATCCGCTATATACCCCATGATTACAGGAGCAACCGCACCACCCACTATCGTCATGATAAGCAATGAAGAGGCAAGCTTGGTCTTTGTACCCGCATTCCTTAATGCCAGCGAGAAGATAGTCGGAAACATGATGCTCTCTCCCAGATACAGGGCGAAGAACGCAATGAGCGATAAGGTACCGCTACATACCACCACAATCAATGTGGCTACAAAGGTGAGGATGGCACAGACCAGCAGCACCAGCCTTGGCTGGATATAATTCATGATGACACCACCAGCCAACCTGCCGATAAAGAACAGACCCATTCCGCCAAAGGCGAGATACAGACTGGCAGTCTGCTTCTCTATATGAATACTCTCCTCTGCATAGTTGATGAAGAAACTGTTCACACCCGTCTGGGCAGCCACATAAAGAAACAAGGTTAGCATACCGAAACCGAATGCCATCACTCGCATCGGCTTCTCTTCCACCATCTCGTTCGTATCCGCCTCATGCGCTCTCCTTGGGTCAGGCAACTTGATCCTTGACAGAACCAGCGCCACAGAAAGCACGAAGATACCCACCAGGGCATAAGGAATGGCAATGTTGACACCCGAGAACAGAAGCTGACCGCCAACCAGCGGTCCTACAATCCATCCGATACCATTGAGCGACTGCGACAGGTTGATTCTGCTCTCCGCCTTGTCAGGATGTCCCAGTACCGTAGTATAAGGATTCGCACTTGTTTCCAGACAGGTCAGTCCGCATCCTATCACAAACAGCGACAGAACGAAGAAGTAGAAACTGTTGATCCTGCTTCCCGGTATGAACATCAGAGCACCGATACCGAAGAGAACCAGTCCTGTTATCACTCCCCTCCTGTAGCCCCACTTCCGGATAATCCATCCGGCAGGCAGTGCCATCAGAAAGTAGGCACCATAGACAGCAGCCTGCGTCAGGGCCGACATTGCCTTGCTGATATGGAACGACTCCTGGAAATGCGGATTCAGCACCTCCAGGATGCCATGGGCAAATCCCCACATGAAGAAGAGACTGCTGATGATGAGGAAGGGCACCAGATAGTTATGCCCTTCGTATCTGAAGATGGATGGCTTCGTCATGATTCTCTGCAAATTTAAGACTGTCCTTTACTACCAGTGCCAGATAACCACCGCCGCCGGCTCCCGGCATCTTCCATGCCAGAACCTCCTCCATGTTGCCGTAACGGTCTATCATCGGCTGTACACTCGCCTCCGGTTCTATCACACCGTTGATAGACGGATTCACCATACCCGGGAACATCGCAATCTGGGCCTCGAAAGATGCCCTGTATGCTGCAGCAAAGGCATCAAGGTCGTGCGCCAGAATCGCCTTCCAGCAGACATCAGCTGCATCAGCCAGCGCCTTCACCTTCTCAGGCGTGATATCCTTACCTTCCACCACACTGCATCCCTGCCGTCTCGGTTCCATCGGAATCATCACCAGATGGTCTTCCAGGAAACGGAGGGTCATCTCATCCTGCGTACTCTCAATCTTCTCCGGCCAGAAGTTATTGTCATAATAATGACGCACCAGACCGGGAACACAGATACCGATAGAATCTTGGGCACCCGAAATGATACCATCATGACGCTCCGGATTGTTCTCAAAGCAGAATACCAGTCGGGCAAGCATCTCCGGATCCATCTTCGGCAACTTCACCGGCCATATCTTCTGAATCATCTTACGGGTAGAGGTAGACAGACCACAGCGGTCGCGCACCTCAAAGGTCGGTTCCAGCGAGATGGTAATCGCCTATCCCGGATGATACATGCTTACATAAGGTCACCATACTGTGATGCCTGCTGGAAAAACTCCACATGACCAGAATGTAGCAGGTCATAGCAACCGCTTACAAAAACTTTTTTCTTCATTATGATTATCATTGATAATCGAAGTGCAGATAGTCATCCTCGATCTAGCTGATTACCTATCTGCATCTCGACAAACATAAACAGAATTATTTCAATTAATTATTTGATTATTTTATTTTTTATATTTTAGCCTCCAAAAGAAGTGCCAAGTTCTAAACAAAGGCTCGCTCAGTGCTTCGGCAGGAAAATACCTCACGAGTCTTATATCCCGATACACCCTTTGGAGATTATGCCCGAACTTTGATCTCCCAAACCGATTCCGGGCATCATGCCTTCCGAAGTTCCCGGCTTCCAGCACTTCATTCAGCACAAACTTACCATACTTCTCATTCGGAGGAACAATAAGGCGAGAGGCAGGCATGCCGAACACCTCCTGCATGATATACATGATACCCCCGGCAAACTTCCACACCCCCAATTCCTTCAATTCCTTCTGCACCACATCCAAAGCAGTAGAGGCAGAAAAAGTAACATCAGTAGTTGAACCAGCAGAATTATCTTCCTCTATAGCAAGGCGGTCCCATCCCGCACAATTTGGCGAGACCTTTGATGGTCCGCCATCCTTAGAGCGTAGCGGTTCCGAGCACCGAGTAGGGCGGTTTCCTCCCTCTCCCCTGAGGGTGAGAGGGTCGGGGTGATTTTCGAAGATTTATTATTCAAAAATACATTTTTTGAGAAATCATTGACTACAAGAAAATAGTCAATGATTTGCCTCATTCCAATCCCTTCATCGAAGAAATGGTGATACAGATGTGTCAGCTGATAAACAACATTGAATGCCGTCGTTGGTATAGCAATATCCCCTGCCCCATCGGGCAGCCCCACAATATGCGAGCATTGCAGATCCGCATTCCTTCGAAACCATTTCTGCAATCTAGCATGATAGATAGGATTATTCATGGAGCAAGGAAAGAAATGCAACTCTACAGGTACACCATCCAAGGAAGTCTCCAAATGCTGCAGTCTGATATCATCCCCCAGTTCAAACTTCTTTTGAGCATATTCCATAATCCTTTCCCTACTGGCATCAATCCAAACATCAATATCCCCAGGATTACGAGAATACGCATTTGGATACATCAAGGCATTCCCCTGACCTTTCAAAACACAGCACCTCATCCCATCCTCTCTCAGCATTGAGAAGAGCTTGCTCGCCACAGCATTCACCTTCATGTTCTGTCTGCGAATCTGTTGCGCCTTACCCATCCAAGTCATCAGCAGTTCCCTCCCTATCGGGTTCTGCTTCAACTCCTCAGAATACTCCTTCCCCAATCTCTCAATACCATCAAAGCAAAGCCCCAGCAGAGCTTGCTTAGAAGCAAAGGAATACAGTTGCTGCCAGTCTATATCAGCAACAACATTACTCATATTATCCTTTTCACCAAGACAATATTTCAGAAAATCAAAAATCATATCATTTATTCAGATATACAATAGACTAAAAACTGCCACGTTTCTATAATATAAAAAAGTTGAAACATGAGATTACGACATATCCATAGTATAATTAAAACATTTCGACTCCTTCTTTGGCGAATCCTTGATGCTATAGACCGCAAGCTCGGTCCAGGTCCAGGAGACCATCGCCCCTAACCTACATTCAAGACAAAGTTTTACATAAACTTTGCCTTAATGAACTGTGGCACCTTCCAAGCCATTTTCATCAGCTTTGTCAATGTCACGGGCTTGAAGCCATATCCGGTATATACCCTGATATCCTCATCCCACACTTTCTTGCGCTTGGTAGAATCAGTACTCATGCCACCCATTCTCATTCTCGTTACGAACTCAGGGAGATACGCCACCTTCAGATGGCAGTTATACAGATAGTTCACCAGGAGATTGGTATCAGCAGCAATCTTGTAGTTCTCATCATAGAGACCACATTTCATCATCACATCACGCTTGATATAGCAGGGAGGATGCAATGTGCAGCCAGTTAATTTCTTACCATTGGCCTACAAATATCTCTTGTCATAAAAATACGTATTAAGATAATATACTCCTGTATCAGGATTCCTATAGAAAACAGCATGCCCCGTACCCGATTGTAATTTTTGCAAAGCTTCATATTTACAAGAACTACCTTTGACTGTTTTTTTCTGTCTAAATGCCATTGCTATCAAATAAATTATATGACTGACATCGAAAACATCATTTTTATCTGTTCCTGTTGCAAGATTCTTTCCATTCAAAGAAAAATGTTTTAAAACATGAAGAAGACCGCCAACAACATCATTTTTCTCAGGAGTGTTTATATTGGGCTTGATAGCTCGGAGCAAATCTATTCGTAACACATCACCGAACTCACCATTAACTCGATACACGACATAACAGCAACAATGATCCACCAAATAATCCAGATACGCATTCTTATCACCCAAACCCTTATAATTGCTAACCTGATAAAGTGCATCCATAACATCATCTGCGTTACCTGTCCCAAAATTTTCAGGATATTGTGTTTGTGCTTGCTTAATCTGGTCAGAAATCATACTAAAAAAGCTAACATTAAAAATAATATAAAACTTTTCTCCATTTTTTTCAGTCAGATAAAGCCATATATTATTAATTGGAAAGCCAAATTGGAAAGCATCCAAACTTTTACCAACTTTTTGCCTTTCATCATTCTCATGCGCCCAAATTTTCTTAAATACGGGCTTAAGATATGACATCAAATCATCATATTCTTGTCTATCAAGCATCTTCATAAACTACACTTTAGAAACCAACTACATTTTCTAAGCTGAAAGTATTTCTGACTCCACAATACAGAAGCTTCAGTTCGTTGCGTAAAGCTGCTGGCGATAATATTTTTAGAAAACATCACTATGAGAACCAGTATTAGTCATCACTAAAACCAGCTCATCATTATATTGTTTCCATATCAACAGCCAATCTGGCATAATATGACATTCCCAACTTCCCGCATATTGCCCAGATAGTTTATGAGGCTTATATTCAGGAGGTAATTTTCCGGTCTCTTCTAGTATTCGAATTACCTTCTTTAGCTTTTCCATTGGAAGATTACGTTTTTTACAACGCTTTACATCCTTTTCAAAGCGACTGGTAGCTATGATTCTGTATTTCATATTCCCAACTTTTCAAACATATCATCAGCACTTTCATACTCTGTCACTCTACCATGACGAATATCATCCATTGCTTCTTCTATCCCTGACATGCTTTTCTGATGATTAGGAACAATCACAACGCCTTTCATTGCCTCAAGAACTTTCTTGAGTCCAGCCATAACACTATTATCTTCCACTTGTATAGTTAATGTTGCCATAACCTATAATTTTAAACGTTAAACTTTTCCGCAAAATTACGCTTTTTCTTCGAAACCACCAAGAAAAAAGCAATAATTCTGCAACTCATCAGCCAATTTCCCCCGAATAAACAGTAAACTACAAACAGCAAACTATAAATTGTAAATTATTAATTGTAAACAGCTATCCCCTGGCGGTCCCAGCCCACATAACTATGGCGAAGACCTTTGATGGTCCGCCAACCTTATAGCGAAGCGGTTCCGAGCACCGAGTAGGGCGGTTTCCCTCTTCTTCCCTGAGGGGAGAAGACCGAGATGAGAGGTGGAGCCTTCCTTAACGGTAAGGAAGGACGGGTAGGTTTTCGAAAAAAGACATTATCTGTCTTTATACATCCCCTCATAATACTTCTGATATTCCCCAGAAGTAACATGATCCATCCATTCCTGGTTCTCGAGATACCATTTCACGGTTTCTTCGATACCCTCCTCAAACTGGAGAGATGGCTCCCAGCCGAGTTCCTTCTGCAGCTTTCTAGAGTCGATGGCATAACGCATATCGTGACCCTTTCTGTCTGTTACATAAGTGATGAGATCCATATCCTCACCTTCCTTTCTACCGAGCAATCTATCAACGGTCTTGATAAGCACCTTGATGATATCAATGTTCTTCCACTCGTTGAAACCACCGATGTTATAGGTCTCGGCAATCTTACCCTTGTGGAAAATCATATCGATGGAACAGACATAAACCGCAAAATACCACACTGACTTTATAATAATTATATATGAAGAATTTTATATCTACCTACCAGAACTACAAATTATAGAAATTCTGAATTCGTTTATAAAGCAATTGACGTTTATACTCAGAGATTACACTGCCTTTGTAAAGAGAGTAATTTTCATAAAAGAATATATCTGCTTTTTTCTGGCATGTAGCAGGGATTTTAGTAGATAAAACTGCATTCCAATCTAAACATCCCTCATTAAATGATGTTTTCATGAATCTTGAAGAGGATCCATTTCTATATAAGAAATCCAAATAAACTGTAGAATTTATCATAACCAGCTCATTTAGGTCATTCTGCAATTTTGCCCAATACTCCTGAGTCATATCTAAGGACAAAATGATAACAAGAACCTCCCTAGAATCAGTTTTAAAGATTCTATAATTAGCCATAATCATTACCAATTATTACATATTCGATTTATTATTCTCAAAGCTTCCTTTATAATATCTAATGCATCATCAAAACTAAGAATGCGACTACTTTCTATTACAGAATCAACATGAAATGTTGTATGCCTATGTTTATGATAAAGGGTATAAGCTTCTTCCAAAGCTGATTTCAGACCTAAATTATGATCATAAGTTGTTATTGAACTGCTAAATTTATAAACATGCTCGTCCGTTTCCTTAAAAATACCGAAATAATTAGATTCTATTGGACTATCTTCTTGCATTCGTTTACGCATAAGAGCATCAAGAGCTTTTAGTATTCCAAAAGAACAACATCCGTAATCACCAACACAGACTCCAGAATTTATTAAGGTCAATGTACTACTAATAAATTTTCGAATAACAGACCCATGAGGTATCTGGGTTAAATCCTGAATATGACATGACAAATCTGGAGCAATAACCTCTTTAGAGGTATTCTTTATTTCGAAAACAGTTTCAATAATATTGTCAGGTGTTTCTGTCGTCAAGCCTAATACATCTTGTGCTAAGATGACAAAAAATTCGGTTAAAACACCTTGTAAGAAAAGCGTCTCATTCGTATAATACGAAAGATGCATCCTTGCACCATAATCTCCACACAACGATGCTTCAATTTCAATAGAGTCGCATTTACTATCTATCATTTCACAAGTAACCCCATTCTCAATCTGTAATTTTAAGAAACATTCAACATCCTCTTTTGGAATATGCCTAACAGTTAGCGTTTTTTGAGAAATATCGGGAATTTGAGTTTGGGATATAATAAAGTTACGACATTCATCACAAATCTTATTATAAATAGGTGAACCTTGAATGTTAAATGAAACTCTACCATCTTGAAGTATGTAACATACCAATATTCCAGGTCTTTTAACTTTGCCATCTGAACCTACAAATTCATATCGGAATTCGTTATTTACAAAGCTTTTATTAACAGTAAAACTGTCATGAACAGCAGCAAATTCATCTACAGCCTCTGGTATCTTGCTTATAATCAAAGAATAACGTTTATTTGCCATTACTATAAATACTTTCACCGGAGACATGCCCGAAACATGTCTCCGCCGGTTTATTATTCATCAAAAATGTCACAAATAGGACATTCGTAATCTTTACCCTCAGGTCTGTCTGGATGTATATCATTGTCTAAAGACCCAATATCACCTCCAAAATCGTGATAATTCTTACACTCTTTTTCAAATGCTTCTTTAGAATTTTCAGCATAGCTAAACTTAAATTGAGCATATTTTCCTATACCATGCTTAATTCGCTTATTCAAATCAGAATCTGATCTTCCAACATACTTTACTATAAAAGTATTATCACTCTTTCTGGTATAACCATAGGCATAATTGCCAGGTTTACCTGTAGCTATACGTTTGTCAATTTCTTCTTTTGACAAAGTATAAGGACCATACATATTTAATGATGCCATATTTTAAACTTCTTTAATTAGTTCTGCAATTTCTTCTGCTATTTCATTTACCGTATACGAAGCAGTGTTTCGTGCTACTTTATCAGCCAACGAAGGCGAATATTCAATAACTTCTTGCTTTGTAATGCCATGCCATATTGGCAAAACAACTTGTTCACCTGTATTAGCTTTTGATATAATACCATCAAGTTCATAATTAGTCCATCCCTTTTTAATAAAAGACTTTGATAGAACTACTATTCCAAATCGACTATGAGCTAAGCCTAAATCTATTTTTCTACGTAAGCTATCCCCTATTTTCAGTTCAAACTCATCATACCATACCTTTAAACCATACCCCATTAAAGCATGTGCTAGTGGTCTAACCAAATCATCTTTATCTTCAGAGGCGTGAGATATGAATACATCATAAACTTTATCAACCTCTTCTTCCTCTGAAAAAACCGGATTACGAACCAATGACGGCACGGATGATAATGCTGGCTCACGATATGTGGGCAATGGAGACGGCAATTTGATGACGGAAGAGCGAACCCTTCCTCCTAACCCTTGCAAATCAATAGTTACATACCAATGACCAGAACTAGGAACAGTAAGAATTATAGGAGACCTTGTTACTCTTCCTCCATAATACTTGTGTTTACGTCCATTTCTGTAACAACTATAATTACTACTGTCCATTAAACGAACATTAGCCTGATTACCCTGAAGAGTTACTTTTATTCGCTCTCCTCGGCTGCACTGGTGAAGATCATATACTTGATAATTCATAGTCTTATTCCACTGTATAGTTCGTTATTTCATAACAATAAACAAAGTCGGAATCATTAGTTCCACCACCGGTATCACCTTTCATACCTTTATTCAAGTAATATTCCTCAACATGTTGAGCTGTCTTCTTATCAATGGCTTGACGATAGATCCACCATCCATTCTCCTTAGAGACATTATGTTCCTCAAACAAACGGCGTTCAATATCGTTTGTTATACCCACATAGAAATCAGAATAATATTGTTTCTGACTCTTTTCTAAATGCGAATCAATTTCCGCAACAATTTGTGTAAAATTTCTTTTCATAATCAATTATTTATATTAAACAATATTTTTATCGTTGCAAAGAAACTAACAAAGATTGCAGACTATTTGCATTCTTTTAAAAAGCCTAATAATTTAACATTAATTATTCATCTCAACTATTTTTAAAGCTCTATTTCTGACTCTTTCTCTTAAGTATAAAGGTGAAATAACCTCACATTCATTGGCATAACCTAAGATAATAGTCTCTAACTCATAATTAGGAATCAGCTTTAGTTCTATTAAGTAGTAGTTGTCAGTTGCTTCAATTATTCGCTGGCTATGATGAATTGGCTTGGTTAGAATATAATTAATAGCAGAAGAATATAACTTAAGAACTATACTTTCCTTCTTACCTTTTACATCAACAGAAACCCCAACCACATCCTTGAAATAATCATTAATATCAAGACCTTCATATTCTTGATATACAATGGAATCAAGTTCTTCAACATCTTGAATTCTATCTAGTGGCAAGACCATAATTGGGATGAAAGTTCTTACCTTGGGCTCCATACCTATAAGAAACCACCTATTATTATATTGTTTCAACAGATAAGGATGAATTTCACGATTTACAGGCTCTTGTCCAAACTTAGCATACCTTACATTTATTACTTTTTTCGCAACAATAGCCTCAAACAACTTCCTAAAGAAATTTAATCCTTTAAGATTTTCATTTTGAGCAAAACTAACAGCATTACCTGTATTTCCATTTAGCTGAAAAGAATCCTCAAATCTGACAAATATCTCATTCATCCAATCAAATTTTGGTAATCCACTAAAACGGTGAAGCATTTGAACCACATCCGTAAGCAAATTCATTTCATCTTGTGTTAATGGTAAATTTCTTATAGAATAATTACAGTCAGAATATCTATACCATGCCTCATGCCCATCCATATGTTTCTCTATGGGTGCCGCATAAGGTATTTCCCGCATCATGTCTTTAATGTCTTGACGAACTGTTCGTTCTTCAACAGACGAGCCGTTATGCTCGTAAAGTGCATCTTGACAAGCTTTGACCAAATCACGCATATAATAACGCTTCCTTGTATCACGAAAACACTTATCTAAAGCAAGATATCGAATTATAGGATTTTTTGTTTTTGGCATAAGTTTAATATTTTAAAATTCTTCAGCTTCATTTCCTAGGCGGTCCCATCCCGCACAACCATGGCGAAGACCGCTTTGGTCCGCCAACCTTATAGCGTAGCGGTTCCGAGCACCGGAGGGCGGTTACATCCTCTCGTCCCTGAGGGTTTCTGTCCCCCAGAACAGGGGGAACCGAAGGGGGCGTAAAGACTATTGAAGAGAGGCTTGGTGAGAAAGGTGGAGCCTTTCTTAAGGGTAAGGAAGGACGGGTAGGTTTTCGAAAACGGGCTACTAGGCTCCATCACCGAAAAGTAGCTCAAAAAATGGGAGAGGGATCCGTTCACCCGTATATCTATTATCTTATTCCATGTATCTTCTTCCATACAGCAAACCAAGTTCTGAACAAAGGTTCGCTCAATGCCTCGGTAGGATAATGCTTCACGAAGCGTAAGTTGCGCAAACTCATTCTGAGATAGCGATGAAGTTTGCCTTCATTCTCCTTGCTTCCAAGTCGAGTATCAAATTGACCAAAATTGCCTCCTTGCATGATTTCAGCCAACAAAAAACGACCTTCATTCACATCAATAGGTGCAATCATTTTCGCCTCAGGTAACCCCAAAGCTTCATGCAGCACATACATCACAGCCCCAGCAAACTTCCATAAACCAAGATATTTCAGCTCACGCTGCAATGCCGTCAGATTCTTCACTCTTCGTTCTTCACTCTTCACTAAAACAAAGTAGTAGTCTATTAATTGACGTAAGCCAATACCCTCAGTAAACACATGGCGATAGAGATGAGAGAGGATATATATAACATTGAAGCTCGTCGTTGGCACCGTAATTTCCCCATACCCATCTGGTAATGTAACTATATTCGAGCATTGCAAATCCATTACCTCCTTAAACCATTTCTGCATCCTGCTATTATGAATAGGGAAAAACATATACGAAGGAGTAAAATGCACCTCTATCGCCGTCTTCATCACAGGAAAATCAACATGATGATACCGCATTACCTGATTCGGACACACTTGATCCACATACTTCATGATTTTCCTGCGACCACCCGAAAGATAGATATCGATGTCCCCAGGCGTTCGCATATAAGGGTCAGGATAAAGCAACGCATTCCCCTGCCCCTTCAAGATACAGTTAGCAAAGCCCTTGTTCTCGAAGTTCTTGCAAACTTTTACGGAATCCAGAAACAGTCTGATATTCTGCTTTCGAATCATTTCCGCCATTGCCATCCATTGCATCAGCAGCTTCTGCTCTGGTGCCAACTCCTTTGGCAATCGCTGGATACCATAAAACAGCACCCCCAACAAAGCTTGTTTCTGTGCTATACGATACAGTTCCTTCCAATCCGCCTCCTTCAAAGAACCAGGTATTTCCTTGGCAGAACCAATACTGAATCGCAAGAAATCAAAGAAAATCTTTTGTTGTTTCAACATAAAGCTGTACTTTTGCACGCATGATAGATAAATTACAAAGAGCCATCGGTCATATTATACCGACGCTCCTACTCATTATATTACTTCCTATATCGGTAGTCTTCACTCCCATTCACTGGCTGTACAAGACTATCCGAAGATTTTTTCTGCGATAAATCTTGCAGGAAACTGCAAGCCTGCCATCATATAACGCTTGCGGGTATGCGGTTCCTTCCACATTCGATAAACAAAGCGAAGATTCGTTTTATCCACCCATGCAGGATAGTAATCTATCTCATTCTTGGAAGTCTGATGAATAAATCCACCACAGGTAAATCCGACACCCTGATAACCGGCATTCTTCACCTTTAGCAGGAACTTCTCCTGCTTCAAGGCTCCCATACCAACTATCAAGAAATCAGAATTCAGTTTAACGATATGCTTTGCTTCCTCATCCATTTCTTGTTCTGAAGTAAAGTAACCGTTACGATAACCTGCAAACTTCACCTTCGGATACCGCTCACGGAATATCTCCACGGCTTTCTCCACCTGCTCTTGTTTAGAAGCCACAATATAGATGGCCTTTCCATGCTTCTCAGCATACGAGAACAACTCCGGTGCCATCGAAGTCATGTCAAAACTTCTTCGAGTTACCGACTTGCCATAAACCAACTTGATGGCTTTCACCAGCAAGCCACCATCGGCAAAAATACCATCCATCTTACCAAATAGTTCCTTATTATCCAGAGCTGTGAGATAAGATACAGGATTGAGGTAAGTATAAACCTTACCCTTTGTTTCAAATATCTGATTGACGGAATACTTTTCTGTTGATATAATCTTAGAAACTAATATTGAAACCATAAGCCTATTTACAGTTATCAGCTATTGCCAGTTGGTCATGCAAGCTATACTTACCAACAACATTCATAGCAAATGGAACCGCAAGGAATACATCAAATTCATTTGGCAGATTTTCTTTCTTGATTTCTACTCCCAATTCTACAAACGCATCTTTCCCTATAAGTTTCCAAGTACAAATTTGGAAACGTTCTATAGAAAGAGACCTATTGCTTAGTATAAAATATGTATTGTCCATAAGTCATTTTTTTATAAAGCCACCATTAGCTAAAACAGATTAATTAATACGGATGTTCAAACAAAACCTCAAAATTATCTATTTCTTATCTAACAAATCTAAGATTTTCTCATCCTCATTAAATCTTCTTTGTTGATTTAATCAAAGATTACTCTGTCAGTATTCAAATCAGTTTTCTAACAAACAACCAATTTGAATGCTCAAACATTGTAGTCTTCAATTATTTATATTTTTGGTGATGATGTTTGAGCACCTCATCAAACAAATCATACCATTTCTTCGCAATTGAACCTATGGAGAACAGCTTAGAACGAGTCATTGCATTCTTTGCCATATCATTTCTAAGGTTTTCATTTTCTATCAATTGCTCCATATACTCCATTGTCTTACTCTTACTATAAGGCATTGGAGTGATAAAGCCAGATTTCCCATGCTCTATAATGTCATATACGGCCTCGTAACTACCATAGACAATAGGCACACAACCGAAACTCATACTTTCTATGATAACTAGTCCAAAGCCTTCCAAATCGGAAGTAAGCATAAAGATGGATGCATCTTTGTAATAGCGGATAGGAGCTTCCACCTGGAAACCTTCAAACTTAACCCTATCAATATGGTGCTGGGCAACATATTCTTGCAACAAACTCTTATGTGGCCCATCACCAACCAATACAAGTTCCCAATCCTTATGTCTATCAGCGATGCCCTCCCAAGCTTCGACAATGCGATTGACTCTCTTGTTCTCAAAATCCATTCTACCAACATAAAGAATCTGCTTTTTCTTGTTCTTCAAATCGAAACCAGACAAGTCAACAGGAATTGTTACAGGATTACCAATCGCTGTAATGTTAGCAGAATCTTTGATTCTAGCATATTTAATCAGAGGCTCGATAAAGGCATTAGATAGCATGATGTATTTTTCGTTATGCTTACAAGCATATCGAATACTCCACTTTATTACCTCTTCCTTTGCCTTTAAGATTGAAGAATACACCAATTTACTTATCGGATTTGTAACATTCTTAACCTTATCCTGAGCCTTGATAATTACTTTCGAAATATTAGGGGCACCATGTAATACAGAAACCAGCTTACAGTTCGTACCTTTAATTGCTTTATTGCAAAGTATAGTCGTTTTGTAAGGTAGTCCCCATTGATTCACGATGATATCTATCTTCTTGTCAACGATAACCTGATGTAACCGGGCTATATTATCTTTTGCCAAAACAGGATGATGCAAAGCTATTAGCTCCACACCTTCGATATTTTGGTCTTTCAATTCAGGATGAGGCTGTTCCAAAGAAGCAATTGTCACCTGATGTCCATCTTCAACAAAGCGTTTTGCGAGCACAGAGGTAACAACCTCTACACCTCCGTAGTTAGGATAAACCCTATAGAAAAAAAGAATATTCATTTTGAAAATCTACGAGCAAGTTTAATAAATCTATAAATTTGACTTGATGAACTATATTTAAACAGAAGAAAAAGTATCAAATGTTTAAAAGTAAGTTTTGTAAACGGATATCTTTCGTAAAGTTCTGTAACTTCTTGTCTATTCATAATTTTAGAAATAGCAGAAATAGAATTCTTTTTAGTCAAGCAATGATCAACAATATCAAATATATCCAATCTTATTCGCAACAACAAAAATTTATCAGCGTTTACTAAATATGACTTATTACATTTTACTAACATGCATGACACATAGTTATATGCATCCAAGTCCTTTACAAATCTGCTATCATTATATGTATTGGATAAAGAGCTACCATTCCAACAATAATAATACAAACATTTTGGGATATAAATGACATCTTTTGCATGTGATAAATAATCACAATGAAATACTAAATCTTCTGCATTAATGTCTTTAAAATGCAAATTAAAGTTACGAATAATCTTCATTGAATATATCGCATGCCATACGGTCATAAAATAACGAGCTGTATGAGGATAGCTTGGTTCTGTACCAACCATACCTAAAAATAACTTTTCAAATACATCATTATCCGTAAAAGTCATACGTTCAGAAACCTCTTGTTTTGCAACCATTTGTTCTTTATTATCTTGAATATAAAAGTTACAAAATATAGTATCACAGATATTATTTTGCATTTCGCCATACATAGTCTCAAACATATCCAAAGCAACATAATCATCTGAGTCAATAAAAGCAACATAATCTGACGTCACATAGCGCAGACCATAATTTCTTGCAGAACTTGGTCCACCATTTTCTTTGCTTATTACTTTGATGCGATTATCAAGACTTGCATATTCTTGGCAAATATCTAAACTATTATCAGTTGAACCATCATTTACAATTATGATTTCCAAATCTTTTAATGTTTGGTTTATCAAAGAATCCAAAGAGCGTTTCAAATATTTTGAAACATTATAAACTGGAACTATTATACTTATTTTTGCCATTGTTTTCAGCTTTAAAATTATATCCTTCAATTCTGCCTATAAGCAGATAAGAAGAATGTTTTATTCTTGCAAAATTAAAAGTTAAAACTCCAAATAGAATACCACATAATGGGCGAATGAAGCTTTTACATTTTACACTAAATGGATAATGATGTTTCTTCAATATGTATCCCCACCCCCTTGCATATTCATATTGTTTTACAAAATTATCCTTGAAATTGCAAGAATTAAAATTAGGATGATGCACTATTATGCTTGGATCAAAAATGACGTTTGCTCCATTTTTATAAATTACCTGCATTAAATAATCAGTTTCTTCACCTGAAGATAATTTAAAAGGAGAGCCAATGCCTATATTTTCATCAAACTTTAATGAAGGTATATATTTAAAAAACATTGTATATGAGATAGCTCCACAATGATTATACAAAGTTATATATTGCCTTTCTAAAGGAAAATCGTTAGTTAAAATTCCTTTTTCATCAGTTCCCTTTGCAATAACCCCTATATGTCCTTCCGAAAACGCCTCCAAAACCTTTTTAAGAGTATCAGGTTCATACCAACAATCATCGTCAGGAAAAGCGACATATTTACCTTTGATATATTGTAAGCCATAGTTCCTTGCTACAGAAAGAGAGCAAGGCTTATGCTGTAAATAAACAAATTTAATTTGGGGATTAAGCTGATTAAAAACTATTTTATTATTTCCTTGATCAATAAATATCAGTTGTATTTGAGAGAAGTCGATACCTATTTGATTATTCAAAGAATTGATAAATCTAATAAGTTCTTGACGTCTATTTTGTGATGTTTGTACTAAAGAAAGCATCATAGTTTATAAATAAATTAAAAATCGTCCTATTAAGGCTCGACTATTTCAGATTTCAAAGCCTCAAGAAAAGCGTGACCATATTTTAAATCTGGTTCCATATAATTACCTTCCCCCCATTCGTTCCAAGAATCCAAAAAGATTATCTTATGCTCACTACTCTTATCTTTCACAGCCTCCAACATATCATGTACATGCTGTTTAAATTTTTCGGGAGTAGCATTTTTATAAATTTTAGCAGCCTTACCCGCTCTAGCAGTTCGGTCATAACCTGGTGTAATCACAGGGAAGCAATTTTCACGTTTATTATCATCACACTCCATGTTCTTTACTACTTTCCAATAGTCAAAAACCATAGTCGGAAGTCCAAACTTCTCGGACAATTTTCTTCTAACTTTTTGAGCAAACTCAGACTTGACTACCTTTGATTTTGCCTCTGCATAAAATCTCATATTGTTGCTTACGGCATCAAATCCCATTTTCAGCAAGTCGTCAATTGATATTTTTCGTTCCAAAGAATTGCCGACGAAATAGATACCAGCAAGCCCTTCTTCTTTTGCCCATCTATTCCATTGTTCAATCAATTCTTCCACTCCCACGAATGTATAAGGAGAATATATCACGAACAAAGGCTTATTATCGACACGAATATAACGAGGATCCTTAAAGAATTTTAAGCAATATTCAAAATGAAGACGATTGTCTTTTTCACCAAGATATTTCATCTCAGCAATCATTTTGGGCGCTTGTGTTACACCACCTTTTTTCCAGGTTTTAGTTGACCAACTATGGTTGGCCCAACCAAAACAAAAAGGAAAATCTGGTTTCCCAGACTCTAGAACCCATTCCAAAGGCTTTTCCAACAGCATTTTACCATCACCAAACCAATAGTGCCAATACATAAATCCCTCTATTCCTGCTTCACTAGCCATCTTTGCCTGTGCTTCACGTACTTCGGGCATACGTAAGTCATAAAAGCCCAGATCAGCAGGAATTCTTGGCTGATAATGTCCTTTGAAAAGAGGACGAGCCTGAGCAACATTAGTCCACTCTGTGAAACCTTTTCCCCAGGTTTCATCATTTTCTTTAATTGGATGAAATTGTGGCAAATACCACGCAATAACACGAGCTTTTTTCTTCATTGTATATTTGACTTTATTATTGTAGCAGGATTTCCACCAACTACAGTATATGATTTTACATTTTTTGTAACAACACTATTTGCAGCAATAACTGCACCTTTGCCAATTTCCACATTAGGCAAAATAGTAACCTTATCACCTATCCATACATCATCCCCGATTAAGACTTTTCCTTTACTTACCATTGGTCTCTTGCTAGGACTTTTATATAATGACTTAAGATTTGTATCTCCATGAGAATTATCGACGATGGTTACCCATTTTCCAGTGAGAACTCCATTTCCAATTTTTATACTATTGATAGCTGATATATGGTTGTAAGCACCCAAAGACACATTATTCCCTATGATGATTTCTGGCATAAATTTTTTGTTCCCAAAAGATTTCCAAGCAGTGAGAAAACATTCTTTTTGTATTTTGCAATTAGAACCTATAGAAATACAATCAGAACCTACTAAATCAGCAAAACCATCAATAGAATTATTTTCCCCAAATCTTCGAAATTCATATTTGAGAAACTTTGCATAAATCCGCCCCCATTTTCTTGCAAGCCAGTGCCTTTTATTATAAGAAAATACTTTTAATATTATTTTAAACATTTTTGTCTACTATAATAGAATTATAACAATGCAATAATTGTTGGAATATATTATTGGGATCATGCCTCTGTAGGGCTTTTGTCCGAGCCTTTTTACTAAATATCTCCATTCTAGATTTATCTGTAAATAAAGTTACTATTTCGTTTGCCATCTGCCAAGGATCATTAGCGGGCACCAAAATGCCATCCTCATTATTTGAAACTAAACTTGGAATACCTCCAACATATGTTGCTATAACAGGAATTCCTATTAGTTGAGCTTCACATATTGAGTTTGGACTATTTTCTATGTAAGCAGTATGAATATATAAAGAACTATTACATAACAGGTTTAACAACTCATCTGCTTGTGTAAAGCCTAATATTTCAATATTATTTTCACGGAACTTCACCTGTTCTTTTTCTTCTATAACTCTGAGATTGTATTTATCCATTGCTCCTGCAATTTTCCATTCAAAATCAACCCCCATAGATTTTAAAACATGTGCAGTTTTCAACATGACATCAGCCCCCTTCCAAAAAGATATTCCTGTAGAGATTAAGCTTAATTTTTCACGATTTATCCCATGCCATTGATAATCTTGCTTTAAAAAGATCGGACGTATTGCTTCTTCCACATGAAAATATCTAGCTTTTGGATGTATTGTTTGACATAAAGATTTATCCCATAATGTCCGACCCATATAATTATCAACGATCCTCCATATTTCAGATTCCATTAACTTACGAGACTTATTATAATAATATTCACGTAGAAGTTTCCACCATATTTTAATATTGATACCTGAATGAAAAAATAGAGTAAAATTGTTATATTTAGGAGGATATAAAGCATTTGTATATGGAATAATAGCTCCCTGAATATGTATCACAACAGGTATATCTGTATATTTGGCAACTAATCCATAAGGCCATTCGCAACCAAATACATGTATTAAATCAGGCTTTATATCTTTTATGATTTGTAAGGCTTGAGGCAAAATATGCCGAACCGTTTCATATTGATTAAAACCTGCTTTTTTTCGTTGAAGCCAAGAGTATGATGTAACAATCGGTACATAATGAACATTGTTTTTAAACTTGGGAGCTGCACTCTTATCATTAGTTTCAAAAGCTACAAACAAATCTATTTCATTATGACCGGAAACGATTTCTTCTAAAGCATCTTGCCATCCTGCTAATACCCTGTTATCACTTTGATATTTTGAGGGAATCGATATTTCGAACCATAGAATTTTCATGAATTTGCTTTTTATTACCATTAATTATTGTTAATACATAGAATAATATCATAAATAACATATACCCGTAGTCACCTGTAATCAATGAGTACGATAAGTAATATATTATTACAGTTAAAGCACAAACAAGAACTTCCCCGTTTCTGCAAATTTGCGATGTTCTTTTGAATAACTTTATAAGAAATATAAAGAAAATCAATACACCTAACAAACCTCCATCACAAAGAATAGAAAATGCAATACTCTCAAATGAGAGAATAACCGGATGATCTCCATATTTTTGTATATAATAAGTATCCCAACTATATCCTTTTCCAAAAATAGGATTATTCCTGATTTCTTGAAAGCACCCCTCCAACTGCGTCAAGCGCATATCTAAAGAAGAACCACTTACATTAGATTTATCATCTGAAAATATCGATCCCACATAACTATTCATTTCTGGTATCATTGATAGAATGAAATAAGCTAAACCGCCTAATAGTCCGATTTGTAACATTAATTTTACTTTATGAGTCAAACCCAAAAAGACGATTAACGTCACAAATAAAGCACCGATAGGGCTTCTTATTCCACATAAGAAAATTGCAAGTACTAAACCGCTAATAATAATAATTAATTGATATTTCTTTAAGGAGTCTCTTATCGAATAAATATATGTTAAAGACAAGCCTAAAAATAGACCATAAGTCATTGGATGGTTAAAAACTGATGATATTCTACCAAACAAACGACCTTCAACAACAGCACTATAACTGTCATCCCAAACAATACCATTAGCACCCTGAATATAAATTTGATATGGATTTATACCATTAGTTGTAGTTAAAAATAGCCCATATATAAAAGCTATACAAATAGAAATGACAGCTGTAATTCTCAAAGGAACTATTAATTTGTCATCTGTACGAGAATAATTCCAAATAACAAATGGCAATATTAGGAATTGCATTAAATCTTTTCTGAAAACATTTAATGCAAAATCCAATGGTACTCCATTCTGAAAAGGCATTTCCAGAAATCGTATAAAAAATAAGAAAAGAAAAGGTGTAAAAGGCTTAAAGTCTATTTTTCTTCCTCCTTTATTGTTCATCCAATATAATAAGAAAGCAAACAATAAAATCAAATTAACAAAATTCCATTGCAAGTTGATGCCTAAATTAATATTCATATATGGCACAAGTATCATGTAAGCCACATACAAGCATATACCAATCCTCAACTTTGCAAAGAACATGAGGATAATCAATGCTACCCATAGTCCTTGTATTAACGATATAATCTGCATAATTAATCTATTCTAACCCATATTTTCCCAAATACCTCTTCATATCGAGGTCTTCGGAGATTTTTAACAATAACAATACGAACAACACGAGGAGCTGGAAGTAGTTTTTCTTATGCTTCTCTTCCGAATAAGAAGGAGTCGTACCATGCGCATAATTATTGCGGATGGCAGGACCATTCGTAAACTTCTCGTTGTTCAAATAATAACTAAAGTAATCTCGCTCGGCTGGACTTAGCAAATGATTGTCTAAGCTAATCCAACCTTTCGAAACCATATCATCAAGTATCATGCGCTCTTCCTTAGGATACCCCCAGTAAGAACATGCACCATATTCATACAAATGCTTCAGGAGCCTAACTTCACGCATCTTCACACATCGCAAAATACCCTTCTCATCTTTTACGAGATAGCCCTTTTCCAACAATCTGTCAATATCCGGTCTCTGATAATTCTCGTAATCCTCATATTTCACCTCTATTCCGTTCTCCAGAAATTCATAATAATTTCTGAAATGAGCATCTTTGCAAGGCTCTACAAAGAAAAGCATACTCTGGCTACCAAAGAAAAGATAAATCAAATACCAAACGTCGGTATTGTCCCTATTCAATATGCAATAGCGATGTGATAGGAGACTCTTAGTTTCCGTCAACTTTTGAGGAGGCGTCAACTCCACGATGTCCTTATCAATGGAGCCATAATTCACATAACAGTCATATTGGTGAGCTACGGCATCCATCTCTATCGCCAGACTCCTTATCTTCAAAATCAGCGAATCGTCATGCTTGGGCAAAGTCAGTGACAAGCCTTTATAACCATATTCAGTCTTCAGAAAATCCTCATAGAATGCCTTGATAACACCTTCTATATTTCTATCAGTATCAAGCAAAGCACATTCCAACGCTTGCATCTGTAAATACGACATGTTTTCCCGCATCCGGAATGCCATATCCAAATCATAGGCATTCCGAGCATGAAGACCTGTCACCTTCTCAAAAGCATCCGTTTCCGCATCCTTGGATATAAGAGTTATGAAACCATATTCTTCAGTGAACTCAAACACTTGACCGCAATAGTAGATAATCGTGGCATCCTGACACTCATCTATCAACTTCTTGTTATAGACAAACATCGTTCGCCCCTCTTCATCTACCTTACGTTCCCTTACAGGAGCATTCTGTTCTACAGTAAGAGCTACGCCGTAACTTGCCACATGCACAGCTCCCATCGCAAAGATGGCTTCATTCAGAGCCTTTTCCTTTTTCCTTGCAGCCTTGATGGTCAAAGGATGGAGAGGGAAATCAGCGCTTCGCTTTGCAGCAAGAACCAAGCGCACATAATTGAGGTTGGCTTTATCAGAATTTACATAATTGCGGATGATGGCATCCTTGTCTTGACCAGACAAAGACTTAGGAAAATACAAGTCTCTATGTTGACAAAATCTGTTTTCCTCAACGTATTGTTCAAGCAGCCATTCTGCCGTATGCTCATTTTCCTTAAGCAATGCAGTCAATAAGATTTGGTTTTGCTCCACAATCCAACGATGCTCCAACAAGTCTTTCAAGAGCCAATTCTTTTCTTTTAAGATTTCACGTAATCCATTCTCTGTTATAAGTCCCTTGATTTTGAACTGATTGATAATTTGCCAAACAGACGATTCATAGCCTCTTTCTATCTCCCCAAAAATAACAGGAAGGTCGTTTGATTGCAAGTGTGAGAAATATGTTGCCACTTTCCCTTTGTATTGCTTGATTGCTGCAATCTTATTCTCGTTCCAATCCTGCGGATACTTCCCATGCTCTATGAACTGCACGATATGATACATCTCCAAATAGTCGTTGATGCCATCGGGTTGATTGCCTTCCTCGTAGCTTCTCACAACATTGGCCATTCGTTCAATGTGCAGTGGAATAGACATATCATAATCACTATAATAATGTACACGCTCCATTACCTTATTTGATTCAAAACTTCCTTGCTTTGTTTTAATTTTAAAAGCAAATTTGAAGAAATCTTTTTCCAATCTATGGGATTGTCTATAATATCTTCCGAATTCATTCTATCCTGCAACCCAATTGTCGAAAGAAAATCCAACATTCGAGAAGAATTGTTGTGTCCTTTGAGATTAAAAGTATAAAACTCCTTCTCAAATATTACAGAGAATGCTGTGGCATGGAATGAACTTGCTACAACACAAGCCGCATTGTCTATCAAAGATAAAAATTCTAAAGGACCAGCATTATTAATATTTATGTCAGCATAACCTCTTTCAGAAAAATCGTTAATTGAAACAATTTTCAATGATTTTTCTTTAGCATAGGCTTTTACAAAAGAAATCATGTTATCATCATTCCCTAAGAAATCATATACAAGAACATAACTTTCATGGGATAATCCATAGAGATTACCTTTTAAAGATAATTGTTTCCACTCTCTTTTATCCAACAAGAATACAGGATCAAGTACGATAGATATATTATCTATACCTAAATCTATCAGTAACTTGGCTCCGGTTTTTTCCCTAACAGAAATTGCGTTGAATCGAGCAAGTTTTTCTTTAATAAACACCTTATATTCTTCCTTTATCGTGCTTGTCGCCAAACTTGCAGCGTAAGAGATACGTTTTATAGACTCCTTACCAAAATCGAGATAATAACCAGGTTCCTTACCATTTTCACAGAATGTATTCCATATCTGGTCGCTTCCTGCCACATAGACATCAGCTCTAGGTGGTTTTTTCTGTAACTGTTCAGAAGAATAATACTTAATTGGTGTAAGATGATAATATTCCTTCTCAAACTTATCAAATGCAGCCTTACGTCCCCACGTCTTGAACATTCCTCCTTTATAAGCTTTATATGGATACCAGACATAACGTATAAATGGGAATATCTTAATAATTTGAGCAGCCCTACCTATAGCATTCTTTGGCATCCAGAAAGGATTATATCTATCACAATGGAACCAAGGATTAAAGTCTATGATTTCAACCTCATGCCCCAAAGTTTCCAAATAATGCTGCAAAGCATAAGCTTGCAAACTCGCACCATAATTATATACATGATGACAAGTGATTGTCTTTATCTTCATTTTACTATCTTCTTAATAATGTTCTTAAAACTTCTTACGGGATGTTTTATACGTTCTAACTGTCGCTGTTGTTTTCTATAAGTTGTTAATATATGGCACGCATCTTGAATATTCTTAGAATCATTTTTCAATGTTTCTAATATCTTATTATATGCTCCAATTCTTTGCGGACAAGTCTTCATCTGACCCTCCGCAACAACATCAAAAGAATGTTCTACTAATTCACAATTACATTGCTTCAACACCTCATTGCCTTTTTGGGTAAAAGCAACAGCTCCACTAACTCCATCTTCATCATCATTATAAGTCTTTCCCCATAAGTCACCGATACGTATATCAGCAGAAGAATGGTTATACTTATACTTACAATGGTCATAGCATTGTTTTCCTAGACAACAGTCACCAAGGAAAAGCTGATAGAACATATCACCTTGTGACAATCGGCTTTCTATATAACTTTTTTTTCCCCTTATTAACATATCGTAAGAATCATGCCAATTTATCTTCTCGCCATGTTCCTCACCATCAATGCCCATTGCCCAAGAGTCATGCCAGCCCGTCCATTTATTACGCCACGAAGCATAAGTTATCTTACCTACTTGCTTCTCGGCCCATTCTGTATATTTTTTCCATACCAACATGGACGGTACTCCATGACAGAAGAAATCAAGCAGTACAAAGTTGTCTTCACATCGGAATTTTCGAATGTATCGACGGAAAGAATCTATTTGGCAAGGGGAACCAGTAACAAGATACTTTTCCTTACGATTGATAGCTTTAAATCCGTCAACAGTATAGCTTTGAATATATTTACTACCTGCACTAGGAATCAATTCTTCTACATTTGTTGCAATATAATGCTCAGCTCTGTTCTTATCGGCATTGTAACGTACACCGCAAACCTTATAACCTTGTCCAAGGAGATATTTTCCTATTTCAAAACCAGCACCACCTGATGAACATTTTCTTCTTACTAAATAATCTTTACTCCATGCTGCATAAGGATGGATTTCCTGGTTCTGCAATGACAAATCTTCATGGAGATAGGCACATACTTCTGTACAAATACCACAATTAGTACATTTGTTTGGGTCAGTGATATGAGGCTCATAGAAGCCTTCCGCATTTAGACCAATTTCAATTATCTTTCGTCCACATGCTGTAGCGCAAACACCGCAACCATAACAATCGTGGATTTTGCTTATATTATTCATATTATTTATCTTTTTAATATTTTTGATTTCACTATTATTGTCACTTTTGATTTTAACATATTCCTGTCAGCTTTATTGAATCCTAAATAATATCCCAAGACTATTGTTGACATAAAAGATAGGATACAAACCATAGTAAATCTCAAAAAGACTGTACCCACCAGTTGATAAGTAAGTACCGGCAAGACAAGCGACATAACAGTTATTACCAAGACTCTCAGAGTAACCTCCCTCAAAAAGTCAAACATCGGAAATCTTATACTTCTAACAAGCATATACAATCTAGCAAAGTGGCAAATAAATTCAACCAAGAATGCAATTATCATCGCCATATATGGAGCTGCTCCCATTTTCAAAGCTACATAAACCAATGGTAATGTTAACAATGATAATAAGCCTACCACTATTTGGTAATCACGAACTTTTCCGGTAGCATGCATAGTTATAATCAAAGGATTAGATAATGTATTAAGCAAAGCCGTAAATATTGTTATCTGCAAGAATATAACAGTATAAGCAGGAACCTCCTTTAACCATAAATTCAAAATCAAAGATGACTCTATAACTATTGGCAAAGAAAGTGTCAAAAGTAATAAATAAGAAAGTTTTGCACCTCTGAACACTAACTTATACATATTCTCCAATTCTCCAGAAGCATAATTTTTAATTATCTGTGGATTTAATGCCATTTGAAAGTTGGTAACAAAACCATTCAATTTACTAAGCACTTGGTATGCTATGCCACGAGCTGCATTCACAGCAGGACCAAAGAACATATTCAAGACAACATTAACACCTTGCTCTTTTGCTATACCGGCAAGCGAACCTATCAAATTCCAACTGACAAACGAACCTACATTACGTCCATATTCCTTATTGAATTTACCGGTAAACTTACATTCTTTAAACTTATTTTTACAATAAAAAAAGTACATAAGTAATAATGCAATCTGAATAAGAGCCATTAATGCGGCATACACGATCAACTTATCAAATGGCGTCAATGTTATGACATAGCAAATAGCAAGCTTAAATATAGCATCAAAAATGCTAAAATAAGCAAAAGCAGACATTTTCTCATATGCAATCAAGGCACCATTATAAGGAACATTTATCACATCGAGAATGAATACGAGCAATGATAATTGAAAGACCCAGTTGGCAGCTTCATATCTCCCTGCAGGAAAATTCATGTGAGCATTCAAAAACCAAACACCAACAACTTCTCCTAAAAAGAGTATTATCAAAGCCAAAAATAGGTGTATGTACACCATCGTACTGAATATTTCCTTTACATTACCTTCTTTACCTTTTCCAATTTCAAACGATAAAAAACGCTGTGTGGCAGAAGTCATGGCACCACTGATTACAGCGAACATAGTAACAAAACCACCAACTACATTATATATACCAAAATCTACTTCTCCTAGCTTGTCCAAAATGACACGGCTTGTATATAAGCCGATGACCATCATGAAAAGCATACGGACATAAAGAAGAAGCGTATTCTTCGCTATTCGTTTATTATTCGATTCACTCATCTAATTTTATCCTAATATATACTTTGAATATTTAAAATTTTGACATACTGCCACAAAAGGCCAACTTATGCCAGTGACGATAAAGAATTGCAAGATAGGATATGCATAATAATGATTCACTGCCCATTCATGAAAAGGGAAGCAAGGATTCATCTCTTGTATCACTATATGATGTACTATATAGATACCCATACTGCACTTGTCCAAACTTGTCACCCATGATGGAAGCTTAGATATATTCAGGCATCTAGCATAGATGAATATGAAGGATACGATAGAGACTCCTAACAACATAGTTATCGGAGTTTTCTTGATATATACTTGTTGCAGCGCAAAAGACAGTAATAGTATTATTATCAATACTAGTGTTTTTGCCTTATACTTCGTATATTTCCCAAAATTCATTTTGCTTGCCAACATACCTAACATATAAAAGGGAAAGTATTTGATGATGTTGGATAAGCAAAGAAATTGCATCAAAGGAATTCTATAAGGTATCAGAACTATAAATAGCACTAATCCCCCCATTACTAACTGAACCTTTCGTTCTTGCATCTTCAATACCGTATCTAACAACTTGCCTAAGACATAACACTCAAATATGGTCATCAAGAACCACAGATGACTGATGCCGTTCAGCATTTGTGAAATATCTCTATCTTGTAATAAGCAAAGGAACAATCCTACTATGGCATAAGGAACTAGTACTCTCAGTGTCTTATCCTTCACAAATTTCACATTGTCGCTGTACCCCCCCCGAATTCGTTTATATCCATATAGGTATCCACTTATCAAGAAGAAAATCGGCAAGTGAATCTGTAACAGCATTCCATCTACTACATCCCAAATTGGAACATGAAAGCCTATATAAAAATCTGTTCCATCCCATATAGAATATGGACAAAGGCAATGATAGAACACAACCATTAGCATTGCGGATACTCGCAGAATGCTGATGTCGTTGAAATAATTTGAATCAACCTTTGCACTAGTTGCTTTACTATTATCAAGAACTTGGAACATAAATTTTATCTATTCAATAATAATTTATATATACTGGTTCTTTCAATTGAATGCAGTTTCTTACATTCTTCCTTAAATCTTTGTAGTTCCCTTTCTGTTGCGATAGTCCCTACTACCTTAGCTATATCCACTAAGAACTCAAAGCAAGGCTTAAATGTATGTGTTCCATCTTTCCAATATTCATTAGCTGCAACCCTTAATAAATCTGCATCTTCTGAAAATCTGGCCAAATCCAATATATTATCTATTTTATTCATGTCGCCCATATAATAAATCTGAGAAAATGGAATTACAGAATATATATTACCACCATACTTCAACCAAAACGTTAAAGCACCGGTCAATTCATGAAACAGGAATAAACAATATTTCCTCTCGGGAACACCATTTGGACGTGTTTCATTTAATATATTCTCAACCTGTTGCGCCTCTCCTTGAAGTTCATTCTCAAATTGTGAATTAGGAAGAATTTCAGCCCCAGTTTTAAATTGTCTTTTATCTACTCTATATAAATACATATTTTTAACTTTATATATCATAAAATATTTAATTATATAAAACTTTTCCGATTTCGAATGGAGTTTCAAAGTCCTTCAACATCGCATGCTTCGTATCTTTCTCCGAGAGATTGGCATGTTCAGTTGGGATTTTCCAATCAATACCGAGGGTGTCATCGAGAATACTGATGCCTCCATCTGCTTCTGGATGATAGAAGTTATCACACTTGTATTGGAAGACTGCTGTTTCAGAGAGAACGGCGAAACCATGGGCAAAACCCTTAGGGATAAAGAACTGACGATGATTGTCTTCTGTCAGTTCTACAGCCACATGCTTACCGTAAGTAGGGGAGCCTTTACGTATATCCACGGCTACATCAAGTACTCTACCCTTTACGCAGCGTACCAACTTGCTCTGAGTATATGGTGGGCGCTGGAAGTGCAAGCCTCGCATTACGCCATAACTACTCATTGACTCGTTGTCTTGGCAGAAGTGAACACTGTGTCCCAGGATTGGGGCTACCTTTTCTTCAAACTCTCGCTCGCTGAAGCTCTCGAAGAAGTAGCCACGAGAGTCGCGGAAGAGGCGTGGCTCTATAATGAGTACGCCTTCTATATCGGTTTTGATTATATTCATCGTTTTTAATACTCTAAATTCTTTTTTAATGTTTGATCTTTCTCTTCAAGTATTGAAAGGAGATACTTGCCATAGTCATTCTTCAGCATTGGCTGAGCATCCTCTCTTAATCTTTCTGCGGTAATCCAACCTTGACGGTATGCAATACCTTCCAAGCAAGCGACCTTCAAGCCCTGGCGCTTCTCCAGGACTTCAATAAATGTGGATGCCTCAGAAAGGGAGTCATGGGTTCCGGTATCAAGCCAAGCGAATCCTCTCGCCATGGTCTGTACCTTCAGTTGCCTATCCTTCAAGAACTCCTGGTTTACGGTGGTGATTTCCAACTCACCACGAGCGGATGGTTTGATATGCTTAGCTACATCTACCACCTTGTTAGGATAGAAGTATAAGCCAACCACAGCATAGTTGCTCTTTGGATGCTGAGGCTTCTCTTCAATGCTCAGGCAATTGCCTTGCTCATCAAACTCTGCAACTCCATATCGTTCCGGATCGCTTACCCGATAGCCAAAAACGGTAGCCTTGTTGTTCTGCTCTGCATCTACTACTGCTTGATGCAGCATCTGATTTAATCCTGCACCATAGAAGATATTATCGCCTAATACAAGGCAAGCGGAATCATTACCGATGAACTTCTCACCGATTATGAAGGCCTGTGCCAAGCCATCTGGTGATGGCTGCTCTGCATACTCAAACTTCACACCTAACTGGCTTCCATCGCCTAAGAGGCGTTTGAAACCTGGCAAGTCAAATGGGGTTGAGATTATGAGTATCTCACGGATACCTGCCAACATCAATACTGATATTGGGTAATATATCATCGGTTTATCGAAGATTGGTATCAGCTGCTTGCTGATACCCTTTGTGATAGGGTACAAGCGTGTTCCGCTACCACCTGCTAATACTATTCCTTTCATGATATGATATTAATTATTTTCCAAATTCTTTAATTCTCTGTTCTTCCTTTAAAGAGCAAACAAGCAGCTGTCCATTCTTCTCGGCTACGATATAGCCATCCAAGCCTTGAACTACTATCTTGCTTTCATCGGCAGCATGAACTACGCAGTTCTTGCATTCATACAAGCGGATGTCCTTGCCTACCTTGGCATTGCCAGCCTCATCCTGTGGAAGCAAGGTACGGAGACTGCCCCAGCTGCCTAAGTCGCTCCAGCCGAACTCAGCTGGCAAGGTATAGATTTCCTTCGACTTCTCCATCACAGCATAGTCAATGCTTATCTTCTCACAGGTTGGGAAGAGTTTGCCTACTACCTCTTTCTCCTCTTCGGTATAGAAAGAAGGTGCCATCTCATCCATGATGCTGGCAAGGTTTGGCTGGAAGGTTCGGATTGCCTTGCTGATGGTATCAATGTTCCACACGAAGATTCCGGCGTTCCAATAGTAATTGCCAGCAGCAAGGTATTGCTCGGCTGTCTCCAGATTTGGCTTTTCCTTGAAAGCCTCAACCTTGTAGATTTCATCTACGGATGTTGGCTCTGCTGCAGCGATATAGCCATAACCTGTTTCTGGTCGGCTTGACTTAATACCGATGGTAACGATGGCGTTCTTATCGGAAGTATAGCTCAATGCCTTGCTGAGCACTCGCTGATACTCTGAGGTATTGATGACCAGGGCATCGGATGGTGTCACCACGATGTTGGCATCAGGATGCTTCTTCTGGATCTTCCAGCAGGCATAAGCAATACATGGAGCGGTATTGCGAGCCTCCGGCTCTGATAATATGTTATCTACTGGCATATCAGGGATTTGCTCCTTGACTATGCTGATGTATTTCTCGTTTGTCACTACCCACATGTTCTCGACAGGGCAGATTGGCTTCAATCTATCTACTGTCAATTGAATGAGGGAACGGCCGACCCCCATCACATCTATGAACTGCTTTGGGTAATCGGGGGTTGACATAGGCCAGAAGCGGCTGCCTACGCCGCCCGCCATGATTATAATTTGTATGTCGTGCATAAATCTTGTTCTTTAAATAATAAAGATTTTCTAAAATCATCCCGTCCTTCTTTACCATTAAAGAAGGTTCCACCTCTCACCCCGACCCTCTCTCCTCAGGAGCGAGGGAGAAAACCGCCCTACTCGGTGCTCGGAACCGCTACGCTCTAAGGTTGGCGGACCATCAAAGGTCTTCGCCATATTGTGCGGGATGGGACCGCCTTGATGCTGGGCTTTCTATACCTAACCTTAAGCCTTATTTACTTGAATCTGCAAAAAGCAAAGACTAGTTATAAATATGTTATTATCTTCTCATTAACTTTGCTGCAAATTCAAAGAAATCTGCAACATTTTTGAAATCATCAAATTGTTGACAATACATACTTGCATAAGGTTCGGGAAACCTATTGCGTATATCTGCCTTTATCATACTTGCCAAAGCTTCCTTGGTATAGGCTTTCAGCAATTCGTTATATTGTTCTTCACTCATAATATCCACCATTATTTCTAAATCCTCACTATATTCATCTCCTCACAGACAACAAGATTACAATCCGACAGCAAAACATTCTTCACTATTCGTTTGTTATTATTTGATTGAAGTGACATAATAATAGTTTATTAACATAAAATTGATATGGTTTTCTGTTTTTTACTCTTCAATAATCTTTGGTTTTACCCTCAAATCCGCAACCTATAGGGTTTAGTGGGATTTTGCTTGCAAAGCGACAAAA
>OOBQ01000008.1_pt1 | contig 87421 bp, 67 predicted proteins | sample 1670941 | NCBI WGS metagenome assembly OOBQ01 (sample SAMN06348106, study PRJEB24527) | human gut metagenome | biome: human gut; feature: ankylosing spondylitis patient; material: feces | host: Homo sapiens | place: China | collected 2015-10 | reverse complement strand
GCAAAGCCCGAGCTTGTGAAAGTTTGGGCTTTGTTGTAAATAAAAACAATTTTTTAAGTTCTGTATCTGGAAAAAGGAGAAAAAACGAAAAGGGTGCGCCATAGACTTATGACACACCCTCAATTATAATAGATTTTGCTTTCATCAGAAAATATCTGAATGTGAATTAGAGTGGATACTCCTCGAAAGCATAGAGTACAGTGCTTAAATAACGCTCGCCAGTATCTGGTAAGAGGGCAACAATCTTCTTGCCCTTGTTCTCTGGGCGCTTCGCAATCTCGGTGGCTGCAAAGGCGGCAGCACCTGATGAGATTCCTACCAAGAGGCCCTCGGTCTGAGCCAGGTCACGACCCGCCTTGATGGCATCATCGTTCTGAATATCCAATACCTCATCGATGAATTCTGAAGAGTAGGTCTCTGGAACGAAGCCGGCACCGATGCCCTGAATCTTGTGAGGACCGCTCTGTCCGCCGGTCAATACAGGCGATGTGGCAGGCTCTACGGCAATCACCTTCACGTTTGGATTCTGCTCTTTCAGGTACTTGGCGATACCTGAAATGGTTCCACCTGTTCCTACACCGGCTACGAAGATATCAATCTCGCCATCGGTATCTGCCCAGATTTCTGGTCCGGTTGTGGCATAGTGCTTGGTAGGATTAGCTGGGTTGGTAAACTGTCCCAAAATCACAGAGCCTGGGATGGAATCGCGGAGCTCCTCGGCAGCCTTGATGGCACCAGGCATTCCGTCCTTACCGCTGGTCAATCTCACTTCTGCGCCGTGAGCCTTTACCAGGTTTCTGCGCTCCACACTCATGGTTTCAGGCATGGTGAGGATGAGGTGGTAGCCCTTTACGGCTGATACCAGAGCTAGGCCTACACCCGTGTTACCGCTGGTTGGTTCGATGATGGTGGCACCTGGTTTCAGGATGCCCTTCTGCTCAGCGTCTTCGATCATCGCAAGTGCGATACGATCCTTTACGCTTCCGCCAGGATTGAAGAATTCTACCTTAGCAATCACAGGAGTCTCCAAACCCTTGGATACTGAATACTTACCCAATTCTACCAATGGGGTCTTACCGATTAAATCAGTAATCTGTTTATATATCTTTGCCATAATGATTTTTTTAATGTTAAGTGTTGAGTGTTGAATGTTGAATTTTAATGTTGAGTGTTGAATGTTGAATGCCGTTATTGTCCGTTAGGCAATTCAACATTTAACATTCAACATTCAACACTGAAATTACTTCACATACGTAAATGCTTCATCGAGTGCCTCAATCAGGTCGTCGATGTTCTCGATACCGATGCTCAATCGAACGGTAGAAGGATAGATGTGCTGCTCCTCCAACTCCTCTGGGCTCAACTGAGAGTGGGTGGTTGTTGCTGGGTGGATAACCAGTGACTTCACGTCGGCTACGTTAGCCAGCAAAGAGAAGATGCGCAGGTGGTCGATGAACTCCCATGCCTCTTTCTCGCCGCCCTTGATATCGAAGGTGAAGATAGAACCTGCACCATTTGGGAAGAGCTTCTTGTAAAGCTCGTGGTCTGGATGAGAAGGAACGGCTGGGTGATTAACCTTAGCCACCTTAGGATTGTTCTCCAGGTACTCTACCACCTTCAATGCATTCTGTACGTGACGCTCTACACGGAGGCTCAATGTCTCCAAGCCCTGAAGAAGAATCCAGGCATTGAATGGAGAGATGGTTGCACCGGTATCACGAAGGATGACCGCACGGATTCGGGTTACGAAGGCTGCTGCTCCGGCTACATCTGCGAATACGGCACCATGATAAGATGGGTCTGGCTTAGCGAGAGTAGGGAACTTGTCGGCATTTGCCTTCCAGTCGAACTTACCGCCATCTACGATGACACCACCGAGAGATGAACCATGACCGCCGATGAACTTGGTTGCTGAGTGAACCACGATGTCTGCTCCGTGCTCGATAGGGCGGATGAGGTATGGGGTGCCGAAGGTGTTATCGATAATCAATGGGATGTTGTGGCGATGAGCAATCTCTGCCAACTTATCGATATCGGTTACATCAGAGTTCGGATTTCCGAAGGTCTCTGCATAGAGTGCCTTGGTATTGTCCTGGATAGCAGCCTCTACCTGCTCGAAGTTGCGAGGATCCACGATGGTGTAGCTGACACCCTGTGTGGATAATGTATGAGTGATGAGGTTATAAGTACCACCATAGATGTTGTCGGCAGCTACGATGTGGTCGCCATTCTGAAGGATGTTCTGCAGAGCGTAGGTAACTGCTGCAGCACCAGAAGCGACAGCCAAACCTGCTACACCCCCCTCGAGGGCAGCCACACGGTCTTCGAATACACCCTGAGTAGAGTTGGTCAAGCGACCATAGATGTTACCTGCGTCACGGAGTCCGAAGCGATCGGCAGCGTGCTGAGAGTTGCGGAACACATAACTTGTGGTCTGGTAGATAGGCACCGCACGAGCGTCGGTAGCTGGATCTGGATTTTCCTGACCTACATGCAACTGAAGTGTCTCAAAGCGAAGTTTCTTTTCTGTACTCATAATCTATGTCCTTTCTTTAATTTTACGTTAATATTCAATCTTATTCATTTATATAAATTGCCGCCCAGAAATCAGATTGATGTTCTCTCTAAAAGACATTCTGATGTCCTTCTGAAAGTCATCAGACTGTTTGTTCTGATTGACGCTGCAAAGGTACGGCGATTTTCTGGATTCTGAAATAGCATATGAGTAGTATTCCTGCTACCACGTTTGTGGTATTCGGGCATTTTTTAGTAGAAAAATGGGCAAAATTACCTAATTTGGCTGTGATTTGTTACCTAATTTGGCTGTGATTTGTTACCCAATTTGGCTGTGTTTCACTTCCGAATTTGGCCGGTAAACAGCAAAAAGTGGCGATAGGTGTGCGAAATCTATGTTTTTTTATGAGATTTCGCACACCTATCGCCACTTTTTTGAGAGAAATTACAGTCTAAATCCTAAGCCGATGGTCATCGGGTAGCACTCGGGAGCCTTGGTCTTGTTGAGCAATGGGGTTACTCCAGCACGGGCGTAGAGCATCACTCCTGAGTAGCCGGCACGGGCTTCCAGGTTCAGGCCGATAGGGTTGAGGTTGATATCGCCCGTTTCGGTATGCTTGTGCTTTCCGATGAAGTAGCGGGAATGCTCGTGCCAGCGGTATTCTACCGATGGACCTAACGCCAGGAATGCATCATGGCACCCTATGCGCTTCTGCCACTCCAGCATGATAGGCAGGCGGAGCACATTGTAGCTGATATAGCTTTTCTTCAGCGTTTCGCCTTCTATCGGAGTCATTGCTGATACCCCGTTTTCGGTGCTTAATACATAATTGTCCTTGAAATGGTGGTGTACCTGTCCGATGGAGAGGGAGGAGGTGAGCGCCATTTCGTTGGAAAGGCGGAAGCAGAGACTGGTGAGGGTGATGCCCCATTCCCACGACTTGGAGTCGCGACTGTGCATCTCGTTGTTGCCTCCCATGCTTCCCCTGCTGCCTGGCAACTGGCTACAGCCGAAGAAGAAGGTTGGATAATGACTCTCCAAACTGCGCTTGCGCTTGCTCAAGGTCTGAGGGATGAAAGGCGAGGTGACAAATACCTTTTCTACTTCCTGACCATCTACAAATTGGGTTTCGGAAATCTTGGTCATCTCGTTGCCGTTCATCTTATATATCTTCACAGAAGTCTGTTCACCATCCTGCTTGATGACGATGTTCTGGTCGTTCACTCTGATTGTGGTGTCGTTAGCCTCTACAGAGGCTGGTGCACAGTTGCTGTTGGTTTCAGCAAGGGCGAAGGCTGGCATCATGGCAGCCATCATCATTACGTTTTTGATATTCATAATACTTTATTTTATGTTGTTTCTTATTCTTATTGAGAAGATTCCAGAAGAAAGATGTTGCTTCTATCTTCTGGAATAGCAGAGTTGCATGATATCTTCGGGCGACAGATTGCCTTCGATATAAATCACGGTTCCCTTGCTTTCACTCGGATTGCTGAAGAGGATAAAGCGGTTGTTGCCATTGCTCAAGGGTGCCATCATGTAATAGCCGCTCACCATCTTGCCATTCTCCACCACCTCTCTGATCTTTTTCGCAGCTTTGCGGTCGGACTTCAGATAGTGGGCTATTTCCGTGGCATGGTTCTTATATACCAGGCTCTTGTATATCTTGAGCCTGTAACCTTTGAGTTGCGCATTCTGCATTGTAACCATCTTGCATCCCTTGGCGTGCCCGAATCGTTGGAATATACTTTTTACGTACAGCCCCTCCTGGGCATTAGCCGAAATCGAGGCTACCACGATAAGAAGCAGTCCGATGAAGAAGCGTTTTATCAAGTTGCATCGTTTCATATTCTATACCTTATTATATATATTATACTTTATAGTTTGATTGATTGTTTCATCTAAAAGATGAATTTATTGTTTCATCATATCCAGGGCACTGAATGGATCTTCGGAATCTGCCGAAACATCTTCCAGGGCATCCAGGGCTTCGTGGTGAACGAACTCCTGGTCGGTATAAACCTTTCCATCGATAACCGCATAACATTCAGGCTGAGGCTGGGCTATCTTCTGGATGCCCACAATCAGGAATGCGATGATAGCGGCTGCTGCCACAGATGTGCCGAAATATTTGAGCCATCTGCTGCGAGAAGCTTCCTCTTTCTTTTCTTCTTTCTTTGGGATATTCTTTTCTTCATATTCTAGAATATCCTCCTTTTCTATCTCCTTCTCTTCTTCTTTTAGAATTTGAGAAAGATTCATCTGTTCGAATCCGATATAGCCGAAGAGAGCGCGGTAGGATTCCCATTCTTCCGGAATATCATTGGCATGCTCTTCGAAATATTTTCTGAGCGTTGCCTCTTCCTCATTGGATGTGGCACCATCCATATACTTGTCGAGCAAGTTCTGTATTCTTTTTATTTCATCATTCATAACTTTTCCTCCTTCTTTATTTTGTTCTGTTTCATGATGTTCATATAAGTCTCTCTGATTTTGAGTCGGGCTCTGGAGAGATTCTTTCGGAGATTATCGGCAGTACATCCCGTTATCTGCATGATTTCATCGGCAGCATAGCCTTCTATCTCCTTCATGCGGAATATCTGCTGCTGCAAGGGCGGGAGCTGTGCCACTATCTGTCTGATGAGGTTTACCTCGTCCCGTTGCTCTGCCCGCCGGTCTTCTATGGGTACTTCCATTACCTTGTCGGTGGTGAAGTTCCGCTCCTCATGCCTGCACTGGTCATAAAACTTGTTGCGCATGATAGTGATGGCTAGAGCCTTGAGGTTGTCTTCTGCCTGGATGTTCTGGCGCATGTCCCACAGCCTGAGCATGACTTCCTGCACGAGGTCTTCGGCATTGTCGTCACTCTCAGTCAACCTTAGCGCATACGCTTTCAAGTTGCTGCGCATCGGTAGGATGATATGGTTGAATTCTTCTGTTCTCATAACCTTTACATTCTATAGACGTATGAAATTGAAAAATCGGACATCTAAGAAGAGATTTTTTTCAAAAAATGCTTTCTTTTTTCAAAGAAAAATGTTATTTTTGCAGTCATAAACATAAAATTTAGCAATCGAAAACATTAAAAAACTGAATGGCTTATGGCATCTGTAGTTTCTATTATTCCCATCGTGTTGCTGTTCATCCTGATGCTCGGCTTCAAGATGGCAGGTCATAAAAGCGCCTTGCTGACGCTCGTAATTACCGTGTTGCTCGCTCTCTTCGCTGCTTCGCCGCTGGGCATGATTGCTCCGGAACATGCGGAGGATAGCGTGATCGCCCTGACGGGATGGGCGGTGGTGGAAGGCATCCTGAAGGCGGTGTTCCCGATTCTCATCATCATCCTGATGGCTATCTACAGCTATAATATCCTCGTGGAAAGCAAGCAGATAGAGGTGATCAAGAGGCAGTTTACATCGATTACCGATGATAAGGGACTGCTCGTGCTGCTCCTCGTATGGGGATTCGGTGGACTGCTCGAAGGTATGGCGGGCTTCGGAACGGCGGTGGCGATACCTGCTGCCATCCTCATCGGACTCGGATTCAAACCGATGTTCTCGGCTCTGGTGTCCTTGATAGGTAATACCGTGGCTACGGGATTTGGTGCCGTAGGCGTGCCGGTTACTACGCTCTGTAACGAGGTGGCTGAAAGTGGATCGGCTTCGGCGGCACAGATTTGCGAGACTTCGGCATTCGCCATCATCCAGCTGTCACCTCTCTTTATCATCCTGCCTTTCATCATCCTGACGCTTACCGATAAGCACAATCTTATCAAGAATCTCATCATCGCCCTCTGGGTGGGAGTGATTTCCGTGGTAGTGCAGTTTGTCTGCGGCTATTATCTCGGTTCGGAGACTCCAGCCATCATCGGTTCGCTGGCTGCCATTATCGCCATCATCGCATACGCCAAGGTATTTGCCAGAAAGAGCAAGGTGCAGGATAAGGAAACCTTTACACTTGCCGAAAGCCTGAAGGCATGGAGCGTTTACCTTTTTATATTGATATTCATTCTGGTTTCCGGAGCACTCTGTCCTCCGGTCAATGCTTTCCTCAAGAGTCATCTGGTGAGTGCGGTTCATCTGCCTGTACTCGACAGCACCTTTAAGTTTGGCTGGATTTCCAATGCGGGTTTGATGCTCTTCCTGGGTGCTACGATTGGTGGATTGATTCAGGGATTGAGCCTTAAGAGATTGATGGTGATTCTTGCCCGTACCACGGTGAATCTGCGCAAGACGGTGGTGACCATCTGTTCGCTGATAGCTCTGGCGAGCGTGATGAACTATTCGGGAATGATTACTTCCATCGCCTCAGGTCTGGTGGCTGTGACGGGTGATTTCTATCCTCTGGTTGCGCCGATGATTGGTGCCATCGGAACCTTCGTAACGGGTTCTGATACCTCTTCGAATATCCTTTTTGCCAAGCTCCAGGCTCATGTTGCCAACCAGTTGGGTATGACGGGGCAGAGCACATTCTTCGGTATGGAGGGTGGTCAGGAGAACTGGCTGGTTGCTGCCAATACCACGGGAGCCACGGGTGGCAAGATGATCAGTCCGCAGAGTATCGCCATCGCTACTGCAGCCTGCGATATGGAGGGAAAGGATGGAGAGATTCTCCGTTCGGCCATCCCATACGCCCTGCTTTATATCGTATTGGGCGGACTGATGGTTTACTTCGGTTGCTGATTTTCTTTTCTTATATAAAAAACTGTCCTCATCTGTTATCTCAGATGGGGACAGTTTCAGTTTTATAAATCGACATTATATCTTTTAAGCATGTCTTTTCTCGTAAGCCAGACTGTGGTCGTGCTTGTCGATATCATTTTTTGACTTGCTCTTTACTACGAGCCATACGCCAGAGAATACAAGGATGGCCGCAATCGCCTGCATACCCTTGAATACGGCGAGACCCACGATGACACTCACGGTGACTGATACCAGCGGCTGCACATAATTATATACACTCACCACGGTAGGGCGCAACGTCTTTTGACCAATCATCATGCAGATGTACCCCAGATACGTACCGAAGAGAACCACGTAGCCCGTTTCCCACCAGGTGCTCATCGGAACATGGGCAAAGTCGATGCTCATCACGTGGCTGATGGTGAAAGGCCATATAATGATGGTGGCCCAGAGGAACATCCACTTGTTGATGGTGAAGAGCGAATATTTAGACAGCAGGTTCTTGAAGAGCGACAGGTAGAGGGCGAAGGAAAGCTGCGCCGACATACAGAGCAAGTCGCCCCAGATGTTTCCCACCTTGGCATTGCCAGCCGTAGCACTCGTCATGATGATTATGACGGCACCTGCGCATCCCATCAATACACCGAGCGCCTTCTTCCAGGTGATAGGCTCCTTCAATATCAGGAAGGAGAGAACCATGGCGAAGATAGGCATCGAAGTGGTCATGATACTGGAATTGCTAGGCGAAGTCATGTTCAGACCGATGGTGTAAGAACACTGGTTGAACACGAGGGCGAAGAGTCCGGCAGCAGCAAACTTGAAGATGTCTTTTACTGGAACATGCTCTTTCTTGGTGAAGAGCGAGGTGAGCCAGAAGAGAATGGCACCACCCAATACTCGGAAGCTCACCAGGTCGATGCCGTCGATGCCGTGAAGCATGGCATCCTTGCCTACGGGAGCCATCAGTCCCCAGAATGCGCCGGAACAGAAGAGGCACAGGTGGGCGATAAGAGGTCGTTTGTTATCCATTTTTTCCTTATTTCTATTTAAATCTTCCTATTTTTGAATAAAATCGAGTGCAAAGGTACAAAAATTCGAGGAATTTTGCTATATTTGCGGTATATTTTTTGAAACTTAAAGGAGTTAAGAAGTTAAGACCATAGTCTTTTTCCGTTCTTGACTATTAAAGATAGGAGATTATTCTTATGCAGAAATATGCTGATTATATCAAACAGATAGAGATTGAATCTCTCTGGAGCGGTACCAAACATATTCTTTGGAACCTCGACCGCCGTGTCAATATCCTGAGTGGTGTAAACGGCGTGGGCAAGAGTACTATATTGAATAAGGTGATAAAGGGTCTGGCGGCTGGCGGCGAATTCCCTAGTCACATGATCAAAGGTGTGCATCTGAAGGTGGAGCCGGAGGAGGCAAAGTGGATTAGATATGATGTAATCCGCTCGGTAGATAGACCATTGATGAATGCCGAGATGATCAACAAGATAGACCTTACCCTGGTTACCGAACTCGACTGGCAGCTCTTCCAGCTGCAGCGCAAGTATCTGGATTACCAGGTGAACATCGGCAACCGCATCATCGCCGTTTTGCAGAGTGGCGAACCGGATGCAGCCTTCAAGGCTCAGAAACTGAGTGAACCGAAGAAGATGTTCCAGGATATGGTAGATAATCTTTTCAAGGATACCGGCAAGACCATCATCCGTACTGCCAACGAAATCCGCTTCAACCAGATAGGTGAGCAGCTCTCGCCTTATCAGCTCTCGGCTGGTGAGAAGCAGATTCTCGCCATCCTCCTTACCGTGCTGGTGGAGGACAACCAATCTTATGTCCTCTTTATGGATGAGCCGGAAATCAGCCTTCATTTCGAATGGCAGAAGCAGCTCATCGGTCTGGTGCTGCAGCTTAATCCGAATATCCAGATCATCATGACCACCCACAGTCCTGCTGTGGTCATGGATGGATGGACCGATAGGGTGACGGATGTGAATGATATTACGATTTCGTAATGTTGAATGTTAAGTGTTGAATGTTGATTTTTTCAGCTTATGGCTAAACGTTTAACTGATAATATCAATTCCCAGTTCTTCGAGGCAGCCAACAGGATGACCTCGAAGAAGGCTCGGCGCAAGATTGTGGCTTACGTCGAGAGCTATGATGATGTCTTCTTCTGGCGTTCTGTACTGGGAAAGTTTGAAAATGAAAAACGCTATTTTGATATCATGCTGCCTACCCGTAACCAGCATTTAGACCGAGGCAAGAAGGCTGCTATCTCCAGTATGCTGAAGGGAGTAGGTAGGGATATGATAGCCTGTGTAGATGCCGATTACGATTATCTGCGTCAGGGCTCAACCGAGTCTTCCCAGCAGATGTTGGAGAATCCTTACATCTTCCATACCTATGCCTATGCCATTGAAAACTTCCAATGTTATGCCAGAGGATTGCACGAAACCTGTGTGATGGTGACGCTCAACGACCGTCGCATCTTCGATTTCGAGCGTTTTCTTGAGTCCTATTCCCGTACCATCTGGCCCCTCTTCTTATGGCACATGCTGTTCTATGTGCGTCATCGCAAGATGTCGATGCATTTTGATATGGCGGAGTTTGATAAGGTCATCATGCTGCCTTCTGTCCGAATTCAGGATCCTAAATGGGCGATAGATTATTTGGGAAAGAAGGTGCGGGCAAAGCTGTTCCAGCTGGAGCGCCGCTTCAAGAAGTTTAAGGATGAGTTGGATGAAATGGCTCTTTACCTCAATAATCTGGGTGTAAACGAGAGCAATACCTATTTATATATTCAGGGTCATCATCTCTTCGACCTGGTAGTTAGTCCTATCGTCCAGAGCGTCTGCGATGCTTTGCGCAACGATAGGGAGAATGAAATCCGCGACCGTGCCCTCCATTCCGAGCAGGCCCGCACCGAAATGGCATGTTATGAGAATAGTCTGGGCAAGGTGAAGATGATGATGAAGAAAAACACCTTCTACCAGTTCTCTCCCGAATTCCAGAAGATTCAGGCGGATGTGGAAAAGTATTTGGAAAGGTAAAAAAGTAAAAAAGTAAAAAGGTAAAAAGGTAAAAAAGTAAAAAGGTAAAAAAGTAAAAGGGTAAAAAGAAAGCAGGCAGATGACATCCCGCCAGGCTCTTTTTACCTTTTTACCCTTTTACTTTTTTACCTTTAAAAAACCTCCAGGAACTTCAGGGTTCCTTCTACCTTCAATGTCTTGGTGCTGGCAGGAACAACGATACTTTCGCCGCCCTGGAGCGTAATCTCGTTACCCTCGTTGTCGGTAATCTTAGCCTCACCCTTCAAGCCAATCAGAATCACGAAGCTGTCCAACTCTGAATAATCCAGTGTCATTGGCTCATCGAGATCATAAACGGCTGTGGTGAAGTAAGGGCACTGTACCATACTTACACCCTGGTTCTTGGCAGGAGTGTAGTGCTGGCGATAGTCTGGCAATACGGTGTAGTCAATGCACTCGGCAGCTTCCTTGGTGTGGAGCTGACGATAGTTGCCATCCTTGTCCTTGCGCTTGAAGTCGTAGATGCGATAGGTAACATCGCTGGTCTGCTGAATCTCGACAACGAAACAGCCTGTTCCGATGGTGTGGATTCTGCCGGCTGGGATAAAGAAGCAGTCACCTTCCTTCACGTTATACTGAGCCAGGGCATCGGTGATGGTATCGTTCTCTACCATCTCCTTGTACTGCTCAGGAGTAATCTGCATCTTCAAGCCGTTGTAGAGTTTGGCATCCGGCTCGCATGGCAGCGCATACCACATCTCGGTCTTGCCGCGTTCCTTACCTTGCTTCTTGGCAATTTCATCATTAGGATGCACCTGGATAGAGAGGTCGCGGTTGGCATCGATAAACTTGATGAGCAGTGGAAACTCATTGCCGAAACGCTTGTAGTTCTCTTCTCCGAGGAAGCTTCCCTTCCGTTCTGCAACAACCTCGTTGAGGTTCTTGCCCTGCATCTCGCCATCGGCTACGATGCTTTCATTTCCTGGTACTCCAGAGATTTCCCAGCTTTCTCCCACATTCTCTTGCTTTACGTCGAGATGCTTGAAAGTGATAATCTTACTGCCACCCCAGATGGTGGATTTTAATAGCGGTTGAAATTTTAATGGTTTCATTATTACCTATATTTAGTTTATAAATGTACTCTTCAGTACGGTTTCTTACTCTCCGGTAAGGCTCTTGCTGAACCTATACCTTATTATATATAACGCTTTTTGTGCGAAATATACTTAGTCTAGTAAGCGTATTTCTTACTTCAAATATCAACTTCTCTTTTATTTTCTAACTCCCCCTCTGGGTATGTTAGTTCTCTCTCCAGAATGCTGGTGTAAAGATAACCAGCACACTGAATATTTCCAGACGACCGATGAGCATCATCAGCGAGCAGAACCATTTTGCCACATCCGGCAGTTCGCTCCACGACATGGTTGGTCCGATTTCCGTACCCAGCGTAGGTCCCACATTACCCACACAACTCAGGGTGATGGTGATGGCATTGGTATTGTCGATGCCCATGGCTATCATCGTGAACGATATCACCAGACAGATGATGAGATAAGTGGTGAGGAAGGCAAGCAGCGTAACACGCTTCTGCATCGGTACGTTCACACCATCAATCTTCAATGGCAGCACGGCGTTAGGATGCAGAATCTGGCGGAATTCATTCTTCACCATTCTTACCAGCATCACGCCACGGATACATTTCAAACCTCCACTCGTACTGCCCGAGCAGGCTCCGAAGAACATGCAGGCTGCCAATACCACCCAGGTAACGTGAGGCCACACTGCAGCATCGTCGTTAAATAATCCCGTGGTGGTGATGAATGATACCACCTGGAAGATGGAGCTGCGGAAGGCATGTTCCACATCGTAGTTGCGCATCGCTATCAGCTCTACCATGATGAAAGCTGTGAAGGCTGTAACGAGGAGCATATAGAACTTAAACTCTGAATTCTTGAACAGATCCTTGATCTTGAACTTGATGACGGCTGCATAGAGCAGGGTGAAGTTAACACCCGACAGGAAGCAGAAGAAGGCACAGATGTATTCCAGCGCCGGCGAATGGAAAAACGAGGTACTGCTGTTATGAGTAGAGAAACCTCCTGTAGCCGTAGTGGTCATCGCATAGTTGAAACTGTCGAAGAGATTCATTCCTGCCACATAATAGGATGCGATGCAGGCAATGGTGAGCATTAGATAGATACTCCATATCCATTTAGCCGAAGTGGAAAGCCGGGGATGCAATTTTGTTTTGATAGGTCCTGTTGCCTCGGCAGCAAACACCTTGGTCTGTCCTCCTACAAGCGAAGGCAGCAGGGCGATGGTGAAGAACACGATTCCCAAACCGCCTATCCATTGGGTGAGCGAACGCCAGAAAAGCAGTCCGTGGGGGAAGCATTCTACATCGTCTAATATCGTGGCTCCCGTTGTCGTAAATCCCGACATGGTTTCAAAGTAGGCATCGGTAAAGTTGTTGATGTATCCACTTATCATGAAGGGGAGGGTTCCGAAGAAACTGAATACAATCCATGATAGCGTTACCACGAGATAGGCATCACGGCGCGACATAGAGTTATCGGCTCCATGACCTCGCCATTTCAGCACCAGCCCGCCTCCGATGGTGGTAAGTGTTGCCACAATGAAGGCAAAGATGTCGTCCTGCTGGTAATAGAAAGCTACCAGCAGACTGACGAAGAGCAGGAATGCTTCTATGAAAAGCAGTTGCCCTAAAATCTTATATATTAATTTTCTGTTTATCATATATGAAGTATTTCTCTATCTCCTTCACGCTTATATGAAGTATTTCTCAATTTTCTTCATGTTGATGTTGTGGCAGAAAACCATCACCGAGTCGCCCGGTTCTATCTGGGTATTACCCGAAACAAGCATTCCTTCTTCACCGCGAACCAGTCCACCGATGGTTACACCGATAGGCATGCCGAGTTCCTTCACCGGTTTCTTGGTTACCGTCGAACCTTCTTTGGCTATGAATTCTGCCACATCGGCGTTGGCGCTCATCAGGAAGCGCACATTCATCACGTCAGCATCAAGCATCATCTGGTAGATGTAGCTGGCGGCAATCATCTTCTTGTTGATGATGGTACCGATATCCAGACTCTCTGCCATGCTCACGTAGTCTACGTTTTCTACGGCAGCCACCGTCTTGCGCACACCCATTCTCTTGGCGGTAAGACAGGCCAGGATATTGGTTTCGGCGTTACCGGTCAGTGCTACGAAGGCTTGCGTACTGCGGATACCTTCTTCTACGAGTAGCGGAATGTCGCGTCCGTCACCATGAATGATGAGCGTCTTGTTCTCATCGAGAATATCGTTGAGATATTCGCAGCGCTCCTCGCTCATCTCGATAATCTTGCATTCCATATATTCCGGCATCTTCTTTACGGCTCTTACGGCTGTGCGTCCGCCACCCATAATCATCACGTTCTTCACATCTACATAGTGCTCCTTGCCTACAATCTTGCGGATATATGGGATATAGTTGCGGGTGGTCATGAAGTAGGCGAGGTCGTAGAGTTTCAGCTCGTCGTTACCGCCAGGGATGATGGTATCGCTGCCTCGCTTGATGGCTACCACGTGGTATGGGTCGTTAGGACCGCTGATGTTCTTGAGCGGTTCGTTCAGTATCTCGCATCCTTCGCGCAGTTTGATGCCGAGCATGACGAGTGCGCCGTCGTGCACATCCCAGCGCTGACGTACCCAACTCATTTTCAGTCCGTTATTGATATCTACGGCTGCGAGCATCTCCGGATAAATCAGTTTGCTGATACCTAATCCTTTGAAGAATTCCTGAGCCTGCTGATCCATATATTCCGGATTATCCACACGGGCCACCGTCCTTTTGGCACCCAGGTTCTTGGCAAGGATGCTAGCTGTGATGTTGGTACTTTCTACCGGAGTAACGGCGATGAAGAGGTCGGCATCTGCTACCCCCGCATCGCGTAAGATGTGAAGACTGGTAGGCTTGCCCAGCATGGTGAGCAGGTCGCAGTCGGAGCCAATGCTTGCCAGGCGCTCTTCGCTTTCATCGATGAGCGTAATCTCTTCATTGCTGCGTGACAGGAGTCTCGCCAGATGAGTACCTATGGCATATGCGCCAGCTATGATTATTTTCATTTCTTAATTGCTTCTTTGATTGATTCTTTATCGAGATGCACGATTTCCCTGAGCTGTGCCACGGTTCCGTGTTCCACAAACTCATCTGGCAATCCCATTCGGGTCATCTTTGGCTGATAGTCATGGTCGTTCATCCATTCCAGTACGGCTGAGCCCATACCGCCCATACGAACACCGTCTTCGATGGTGATGATGCGGCTGAACTTTTCGCCCACCTCTTTCAGAATGTCTTCATCGAGTGGCTTGAGGAATCGCATATCGTAGTGGGCGATGCTCATTCCGGTTTCGGCTTCAACCTCAGCGATAGCCTGAGCGGCATCGTTTCCGATAGGACCGATGGTAAGAACGGCTACATCGGTGCCGTCTTTCAGCTTTCTACCGGTACCGGTCTTGATTTCCTCCATCGGGTTGCGCCAGTCTACGAGCACACCCTTGCCTCTCGGATAACGGATAACATAGCTGCCATGACCTGGCAACTGGGCTGAATACATCAGGTTGCGTAACTCATGTTCGTTCATCGGAGATGCGATGGTGAGATGCGGAATCGGACGGAGAGCCGCCATATCGAAGGCACCATGATGGGTTGGTCCGTCTTCACCTACCAGTCCGGCACGGTCAAGACACATGATAACCGGCAAGTTGAGCAGTGCCATGTCGTGGATGATGTTATCGTAGGCACGCTGTGCAAACGAACTGTAGATGTTGCAGAAAGGAATCAGTCCGTCTTTCGCCATACCTCCAGAGAAGGTAACGGCATGCCCCTCGGCGATACCTACATCGAAGGTACGGTTTGGCATCGCCTTCATCATGATGTTCATGGAGCATCCTGTAGGCATGGCTGGCGTCACACCTACAATCTTCGGGTTCTTCTGAGCCAGTTCCAGCAGCGTCTCTCCGAAAACATCCTGATATTTAGGAGGCTGGTTGCTGGTATCGGCAATGATTCTCTCACCCGTTTCCGGATCGAATTTGCCTGGCGCGTGCCAGATGGTAGCACTCTTCTCGGCTGGTTCGTAACCCTTTCCCTTGGTGGTATGCAGGTGCAGCAGCTTAGGACCCTTCATGTTCTTAAGCTGTTTGAGCACTCTCGCCACTTCCTTCACGTCATGACCGTCGAAAGGTCCGAAGTAGCGGATATTCATACCCTCGAAGATGTTCTGCTGATGACTCAGTGCCGACTTCAGTGCATTGTTCAGGCGCAGGATGCCCTTCTTGCGGTCTTCGTTGAGATAGCCTTTGGAGTGCAGCCACTGCGATGCCTTGAAACGGAGGCGGTTGTAGGTCTCGTTGGTATCGAGGTTCAGGAGATATTTCTCCATACCGCCCACAGCCCGGTCGATGCTCATATCGTTGTCGTTCAGGATGATGAGCATGTCGTTAGGTGTACTTGATACGTTGTTCAGTCCCTCGAAAGCCAGTCCGCCGCTCATGGCTCCATCGCCAATGACGGCTACCACATGCCTGTCGGTATCTCCGTTTTCGCGTGCGGCAACGGCCATACCGAGTGCTGCGGAGATGGAATTGCTCGCATGTCCGCAGGCGAAGGTATCATATTCGCTTTCTAAAGGTGTAGGGAATGGACGGATGCCGTGCAACTTGCGGTTGGTACAGAAGTTGTCGCGGCGTCCTGTTAATATCTTATGTCCGTAGGCCTGGTGTCCCACATCCCATACAATACGGTCGTATGGGGTGTTGTAGATATAATGTAGGGCTACGGTTATTTCCACCACGCCAAGAGAGGAGGCAAAATGACCGGGGTTGACGGCAACCTCGTCGATAATGTCTTCTCTTAACTCTTTGCAGACTTGTGGCAGCTGGTCAATGCTCAGCCGTCTCAAATCTTCCGGGTATTTTATACTACTTAATAGACTAAACTTGTTCTTGTCCATGTTTTCTTCGTGAAAATCTTGTGCAAAGATAATGCTTTTTTCCTATATAAAGCACTTTTGAGGCAATATTTTCGCTTTTTCCGATTATTCTTTGTATTTTTGCAAAGGAAATTTCTGAAAAAGGAATGAAATCCGGAATTAGTTATATAACAATAAGCAAATAAATACCTTTATCGTGATGAGAAAAAATGTATTACTTTTGGGAGCCATGATGATGGCTTCCATGTCTCTGATGGCGCAGACCAAGGGTGGCGGCATCAGTCAGTCTGCTCTCCAGCAGATGGAGAAAAGCCAGCAGGCAGGTGTAGCCAACAAGGCACTCTTCAATGCGATTGCCAACAACAACATTGATGACCTTGTGAAGAATCATGCCAACGAGGCCCCGGTTGATACTCATTTCAGCATCGAGACTCCTTCGCAGAGCATTCACAACCAGAAGAGTTCCGGCCGTTGCTGGATGTTCAGCGGTTTCAATGTGCTCCGTTCCAACTTTGCTGTCAACGACAAGCAGGGTAGAGTGGTGGAGTATTCTCAGGATTACCTCTTCTTCTATGATCAGCTGGAGAAGGCTAACCTGATGCTTCAGGGTGTTATCGACCTTGGCAAGAAGAGCATCGAGGATCCTCAGGTGCAGTTCTTCTTCAAGAATCCGCTCAATGATGGCGGAACTTTCTGCGGTGTTGCCGATTTGGCAAGCAAGTATGGTCTCGTACCAATGAGTGCCCAGCCAGAGACCTTCTCAAGCAACAATACTTCCAAGATGAGCCGTCTCATCAGCAGCAAGCTCCGCGAGTATGGTCTCGAACTCCGCAAGATGGTAGCCCAGGGCAAGAAACCTGCTGCTATCCAGGCTCGTAAGACCGAGATGCTGGCTCAGGTTTATCACATGCTGAGTCTTACTCTCGGCGAACCGGTAAAGGAATTTACCTATGCTTTCCGCGACAAGGACGGCAAGCAGATTGGCGAGGCAAAGAAGTATACTCCTAAGAGTTTCTATGAGGAGACGGTGGGCAAGGACCTGAACGGTACCTTCCTGATGGTGATGAACGACCCACGCCGTCCTTACCACAAGACATACGAGGTAGAGTACGACCGCCACACTTACGATGGTCATAACTGGAAGTATCTGAACTTGCCTATGGAGGAGATTGCCCAGCTCGCCATCGCCTCTCTGAAGGACGGTCATAAGATGTATTCAAGCTATGATGTTGGCAAGCAACTTGATAGAAAGCGTGGCTATCTGGCACTCGACAACTTCGACTATGGAAGCCTCTTCAATACCTCATTCCCAATGAACAAGGCTGACCGCATCGCTACTTTCGATAGCGGTTCTACTCATGCCATGACGCTGACAGCTGTAGATCTCGATGCCAATGGCAAGCCTGTAAAGTGGAAGGTGGAGAACAGTTGGGGTGCCGACAATGGTTTTGCCGGCTGCTTCATCATGACCAACGATTGGTTCAACGAGTACATGTTCCGCCTGGTAGTAAACAAGAAGTATGCTTCTGAGCAGCTCTTGAAGGAATTCGACCAGAAGCCAACCATGCTGACTCCAGATGATCCTTTGTTCCAGTTGGAAGACTAATTCATCAAGAAATATAGATTTAAACCGTATTTTTCTCGAGAAAAGAGAAGAATACGGTTTATTTTTTGTATTTTTGTACCCGAAATAATGGTAAGAACGTTTTTTATATAAAAGCTATATAGATTATGTTAGAGAAAAGTAAGCGTGAGCGCATCATTGCGCTCGTTAATAAAGAGGTGGTTCCTGCCATCGGCTGTACCGAACCGATGGCTGTGGCATTATGTACAGCCAAGGCTGCTACTACATTGGGCAAGCGCCCTGAACGTATTGAAGTTCTTCTGAGTCCTAATATGCTCAAGAATGCGATGGGTGTCGGCATTCCTGGCACGGGTATGATCGGTTTGCCTATCGCCGTATCGCTGGGTGCGCTCATCGGAAAGCCTGAATATCAGCTGGAAGTGTTGAAAGATCTTACTCCCGACAGTCTGGAGCAGGGCAAACAATATATCAAGGATGCGGATATCAATATCAAACTGAAACAGGGTGATGTGGATAAACTCTATATCGAAATCATCTGTCATGCCGGTGAAGACCAGGCTACGGCAATTATCTCCGGTTCACATACCCATTTTGTGTATGTTGAGCGTAATGGCGAGGTGGTGCTCGATAAGCGTGGCGGTACTGTGGGTGATGAGGCTGATGACGACATCCAGCTCAATTTCCCGATGGTTTACGAGTTTGCTACAACAGCTCCGCTCGATGAGATTTCTTTCATTCTCAAGACCAGGGACTATAATATGAAGGCTGCCGAGTTGAGTATCAAAGGCAACTATGGCCACTGTCTGGGCAAGACGATGGACCGTCCGTTGAGTCATGGTATCTTCGGCGATAATATTTTCTCGCATATCATCTCCCGTACCGCTTCAGCCTGCGATGCCCGTATGGGTGGTGCCATGATTCCGGTGATGAGCAACAGCGGCAGCGGCAACCAAGGCATCTGTGCAACGAACCCTGTGGTGGTTTATGCGCTGGAGAACGAGAATACCGAGGAGGAAATGATCCGTGCCCTGATGCTCAGTCATCTGACTGCCATCTATATCAAGCAGAGCTTAGGCAAACTTTCAGCTCTTTGCGGTTGTGTGGTAGCCAGTACGGGCAGCAGTTGCGGCATCACCTATCTGATGGGTGGCGATTATACCCGCATCTGCAATTCTGTCAAGAATATGATAGCCAATCTCACCGGTATGATTTGTGACGGAGCGAAACCAAGTTGTGCCCTGAAGATTTCATCAGGTGTCAGCACCGCCCTTCTTTCCGCCCTCCTTTCTATGGAAGGCAAGTGTGTCACCTCTGCCGAGGGTATCGTAGATGATGATGTGGATAAGTGCATCCACAACCTTACGAGCATCGGTGCCGATGCGATGCGAGCTACCGATGATATGGTGCTTGATATCATGACACATAAATAATATAGCTTTTGATAAGTTATTTAAATAGTTTTAGAAACCTGTATTATTTACCTTTTAAATATAGTTTCGTAAGGTTGCCGGCAGCTGCCGGCAACCTTGTTGACGGCTGCCGACAATTAGATAGATCTACTTCTTCATGCCGATAGATACAGTTCCAGTGGCTAATTCACATGCTTGCAATGGATGATAAAACAAAGCTATAATGGACTTAAAGCATGATGTTTATACCATACCAATATTATGTATCTTGCGTATCGTTATCATCTTATTCCTAAAATTAAAAGATATTAAAAAAATGGCTTTTTCTTGGAGATAATCGCGGATATGTGTATAGTTGTACTGTCCGATAATCGCGGATAGGTGTAAAAAACGGAAAATATTAATCGCGGATATGTGTAAAAATCGAGAAATATTAATCGCGGATAGGTGTAATTGTGGGGTGTTCGTATAGTTGTATATGTAAACAAAATTCCTTGTAAATCACTGTCTGGTCAACAGACGAGGATGAGTAAACTCGAAAGAAATAAATAGAAAAGGCTCGCAAGAATTCGAAACTTCTTGCGAGCCGTTTTATTATAGTGATGCAAGTGAATTCTTCACTCTTCGTTCTTCACTCCCAATTATACGAGTGTTGCAACGATTTCCTCACGGGTTCCTGGCAACATATCGATAACTGGAATCTCTGGCATGGTGTAGCAACCTGGCTGCAGACGGAATGAAGCACGAGCTACGTTAACCAATACCTGAGCGGTGAGGGCTGGGTTGTTGATGCTCATGTTGAACTCGAAACGCTGGTTCTGGGTCTTGCCTGATACACCCTTGCGAACGAGGTTCACACCATGACCCATATCCTTTACATCATCTACAGATGCTACGGCAAATACGTGGGTCTCATCGTGAGCGAAGTATGGATCAGCCTTGATTTCGGCTGTTACATCCTCAAGCTTGGCACCTTCTTCCAACTCTACGTATACCATACGGCGGTGGATACCCTCACCCAATGGGATGGTTACAGAGAGCGCTTCCTTTACGCCCTTCTTGCTACGAACACAAACTGAGTGACCCATACTCATACCAGGACCGAAGTTGGTATATGTCAAACCCTTAGGAGCAAGGCTCTCCATCAGAACACGTACGATAGAATCAGAACCTGGGTCCCAACCAGCAGAGATAACGCTTACCTTGCCAGCCTTCTTGCAGTTCTCCATCTGCTTGGTACGGTAGTCGAGGATGCTGGTGTGGATATCGAAGCTGTCTACGGTGTTGATACCGAGGGCAACGATCTTCTCTGCATACTCAGGGCAAGAGCGGGTAGGGGTTGCGAGGATAGCAACATCTACATCCTTCAACTTGGTGATGTCATCTACTACTTCATAGTTTGCCAACTCAGCTGGTTTGTCCTTGGCACCCTGGCGACGTACAATACCTGCAATCTCAAAGTCAGGAGCTGCTTCGAGTGCCTCAACAGTAAACTTACCGATGTTGCCGTATCCTACTACGGCTGCTCTAAATTTCTTCATTGTCTTATTTCTTTTATTTTGTTGTTTTTATTTCTTTTATTTCTTGCGGTTTAGTCCTCCAACGGATATGTTTTCCGCTCTTCATTCTATTTCCGGTTGCAAAAGTATAGCTTTTTCTTGAAATACGTGACGTTTTAATAGAATTTTAACTCATAAAAGTTGCAAAAAGTAGTAAAATCATAGTTTTTAGGTATGAATAAGCGGAGATTTGTAAGGTATCTGTAGCAAGAGCCTTACAGTTTCGTTATTTTGTTGCGAAACATCATACATCCCCTTTCCGATACTTCCCGATGTGCTTTGAATTACGTCCTGACGTAGCTTTTGCTGCGTCCCGACGTCTCTGGCTCTGCGTCGGGACGTATGACATGCTACGTCGGGACGTAATTTCTGGCAAATCTTTGCACTTTGGCTCATGCGTATAATTAGGTGAGAATGAAATATGCAGGTTAAATGTTGCCTTTCTTGAATTCATCTAATGTCATTTCTGCATTGAACCCCATAATTCCACTGTCATTCTTAATAATTTCTTTCAATGCTTTTACTGCTTTTGGAGTATTAACGTGCAATAGTGCATAAGCTGCCCATATTCTTACAGAAAGATTGTTATCTTCCAAAAGAGGTTCTAAAATTTCATATTTATGTTCTGCAGAAATGTACTTGATGGCATTTATTATATTTTTGTGGCTTTTGTTACCACGTTTGTTGTCACCATTTTGCGTACATTCCCCATGAATGATTGCATTTTCTTTAAAACAGATTAATGCTTCTTCTAAATTCTTGATTTTCATAACTATTGGTTTGCAATATCTAAAACTAAATTCCCTGTAAGGTAAGCTTCTGACGTATTTAATTCTATATTATTATTTATTTCTTTAATGACTTTTCCGTCTAGCGGTAGCAGACCTTCGTATGAGAGACTTCCAATCTTTAAGTTATATCTGGATAGTATTTTTGTGATGTCTGAAACTATACGGCTTTCCTTCGCTTTTTTGTTAAAATATTCGCCATGTGGAATGTTTATGTTCCTGTATTCCTCCATAGAAGTATAGATGGAATTTTCATTCCACATTTCTGTTCTTATAAATATTTGTTGAAGCCTAGAGAGGGGAATATTTTCTTTATTTTGTTTTTCTATGACGGTGGACAAAAAATCCAAAGTCTCTTTATAACTAAGTTTCGAATATTTTTTATTAGTTTGGTATTTTACAAAGATAGAGAAGTTTCCTTTTTCAGTGATTTGGATATCTATAACAGGGATAGCCTCATTATCTTGTATATAGGCATGATACTCCATACTTTTTATAAAAGGATAAGATGATTGTCCTAATTGTTCTTTAATCTCTATTGAGTTTTTATGATTTCGTTTCTGCTTCGAATTGCACGAAATCATAAGTAATAACATCATAATGAAGATAATTTTGTTATACATATCGAGTATTTTTTTTTATTTTAATGAAATATTTCTGTTCGTATTCACGAAATAGGTGTTTATGCAAACTTTCATATCTGCATAATTATTTGCCTGGCAGCTATAGTATGCTCCCAATATTATGCTATTTGTTTTCATATTTAAAATTTTTAATGACGTATCCATAATGAAGTTTGAGCTCCTCTTTAAAAAAATCTTTTATATGTGCTCCACATCACACGCTTTAATATTAGAAGTTAAATTGTAATTTGGCTGCAAATATAAGGATTTTTTTTTGTAATCGACAAACTTTTTAAAAGAAAAAAATCGTAGACTTGAATTTGCGAGCTTTTTATCGATGTTAGAGTTACAGTGAACAGTGAATTCTTCACTTTTTATTAAAGTAGTAAAATCATAGTTTTTTAGATATGAATAAGCAGAGATTTGTAAAGTATCCGTAGCAAGAACCTTACAGTTTCGCTATTTTGTTGCGAAACATCATTCATCCATCCTCTTTCCAATACCTCCCGATGCGCTTTGCACTATGTCGGGACGTAATTTCTGGAAGTCTATTACAATAATCCTGCCCTTCGCACGTTATTAATATATTAATTTAATTAGGAGAAAAAGAAAATGATAGAATATATTCATGGCGATCTGACAGAGCTGACACCTGCGCTGGCTGTTGTTGAGACTGCGGGGGTGGGCTACGGACTCAATATATCGCTCAATACATATACTGCCATTCAGGGCAAACAGGAAGTGAAACTCTATGTTCACGAAGTGCTGGTGGCTGGTGGAAGAGATGACTCTTTCACCCTTTTCGGCTTTGCTACCAAACAGGAACGTGAACTCTACCGCCTCCTCATCACCGTTTCAGGAGTAGGCGGAAATACAGCCCGTATGATTCTCTCTTCACTCTCGCCACGCGAACTCTGCGAAATCATCTCTACTGGTAACGACAAGGTACTGAAAACCGTGAAGGGTATCGGACTGAAGACAGCACAGCGAATCATCATCGACCTGAAAGATAAAATCGTGAGTCTCGGCATTGCTGACGAACTGCCAGCCAGCGGAGGCAATGTGGTGATGGTGAACAATGACGTAAAGGATGAGGCGGTAAGCGCCCTCACCATGCTCGGCTTCTCGCCGGCACCATCTGCCAAGGTAGTAGTAGATATCCTCAAGGCACAGCCTGATCTCCCGGTAGAACAGGTTGTGAAACTGGCATTGAAGCAAATCAAATAAGTTAGGAGTTTTTTGTCGATGAAACAGAAGCAAAGATTCATATCTTTTCTATTGGCTTGGCTGATGGTGGCAACCTTCGGCTATGCGATAGCTTTGCCTCAACTTCAGGACGATAAAAAGAAAACCCATACCAGCACAGCCCAGCCCGTGCAGCTCGATGAAGATACCATTCCCGATTCGCTGTTGCATACCCGCTGGCAGATTCAGCGCACCCAACCTTACTCCCTGAGCGACCTCTATCAGAGTCCGCTCGACCTGAAACGTCCTGATAATCTGCAATATCAGGTAGTCTACAACGATACCATCGACCGCTATATCATCGGCAACCGCATGGGCTCAACCTGGCTTTCGGCTCCTCTCATGCTCACTCCGAAAGAGTATCTTGCATGGACCGAACAGCAGCAGCGCAACAGCTACTTCCGCAAGCAGAACGATGAAATCTTCCAGGCAAAAGGCAAGGAGAAGTTCGATTTCTCGGATATGCACTTCGACTTGGGACCTGCCGAGAAAATCTTCGGTCCTGGTGGCATCAGAGTGAAGACTCAGGGTTCTGCCGAACTCAAGTTCGGTATCAACAAGAAAAACATCGACAATCCTTCGTTGCCTATCCGCAACCGAAAGACGACGATGATGGATTTTGATGAGAAAATCAACCTCAACGTCAACGGAAAGGTGGGCGATAAGGTGAACATGAACCTGAATTACAACACCGATGCCACCTTCGATTTCGATGCACAGAACATGAAACTGAAGTACGACGGCAAGGAAGATGAAATCATCAAACTCGTTGAGGCGGGTAATGTCTCCTTCCCTTCCAACTCTTCGCTCATCAAAGGCGCCAGCAGTCTGTTTGGCGTTAGAACCGATATGCAGTTTGGCAAACTCAAGCTGCAGATGGTAGCTTCGCAGAAGAAGAGTGCATCGAAGAGCGTATCTACCAGGGGCGGTGTGCAGCTCACTCCTTTTGAGTTGAATGTAGCCGATTATGAGGAGAACCGCCACTTCTTCCTCTCCCAGTATTTCAGAAATCATTATGATGCCTGGATGCAGAAACTTCCTAATCTCACCACGGGCATCACCATCAACCGTGTGGAGGTGTGGGTTACCAACAAAACCGGCAATACCACCAATACCCGAAACATCGTAGCCCTGACCGACCTGGGCGAGAACCAGAAACTGAGCAACCCGATGTGGGCGGCGAGCGGACAGGTGCCTTCTAACCAGGCGAATACAGAGTATGCTGCGATGAATAGTCAATATGCTGCTGCCCGTGACATCGACCAGGCAGCTGCCACTCTCGATGGAGGCGGACTGGTTGGCGGAGCCGATTATGAGAAGCTGGAGAGTGCCCGTCTGCTCAATTCTTCTGAGTATACAGTCAATACCGCCTTGGGTTATATCTCATTGAAAACCAGTCTGCAGACCGACCAGGTACTTGCCGTAGCCTATGAGTATACATCGGGAGGCGTTACCTATCAGGTGGGTGAGTTTGCATCCGATCTCAGCGATACCAAGCAGGCACTCTTCGTGAAATCGCTCAAGAATACCAGCAACAATCCGCGACAGGGCAACTGGGGGCTGATGATGAAGAACGTTTATTATCTGGCTTCTACCGTAGAGAAGGAGAAGTTCCGCCTGGATGTAAAATACCAGAGCGATACCACCGGCGTATATCTCAGTTATATTCCTGAGCAGCAGGTGAAGGAGCAGCCTATCATCCGTGTGCTGGGCGCCGACCGTCTGGATAACAACAACAAGGCACACAGCAATGGATATTTCGATTATGTAGAAGGCTATACCGTCTCTAACGGCCGCGTGTTCATTCCGAAGGTAGAGCCTTTCGGCAGTTATATGCGTGATTATCTGGTCAAGCGGGGTGTGGCTGCCGACAAGGCTGAAAAGTATGCCTTTACCGAACTTTATGACAGTACGAAGACCGTAGCCAAGCAGATAGCCGAAAAGAACAAGTATCAGATTGTGGGACAGTTCAAGGGCTCTGCAGCCAATGTCATCTCGCTTGATGCCTACAATGTGCCACAGGGCTCGGTGGTCGTTACGGCAGGCGGTATCACCCTGAAAGAGGGCACCGACTATTCGGTAGATTACAGTGCCGGTGAGGTGACCATCCTGAACCAGAGCATCATCGATGCCGGTACGGCTGTCAACGTTTCTCTGGAGAGTAATACCGATTTTGGACAAACCCGAAAAACGATGTTCGGACTGAACTGGGAGTATGATTTTACCAAGAACTTCCAGTTGAGCGGTACTATCCAGCACCTCTCCGAACAGGCGCTTACTACCAAGGTATCCATGGGCTCCGAACCGCTGAAGAACACCCTTTGGGGCATCAATCTCAACTGGCGCAAGGAGAGTCAGTGGCTCACCAATGTGCTTGACAAGATACCATTTCTGCACCTCACCCAGCCATCGCAGATATCCTTTACAGGAGAATTTGCCCAGCTCATTGCCGGTGAGGCAGGTGGCACACAGGACAATGCATCTTATATCGATGACTTCGAGGGTACGAAGACTACCATCGATGTAACGACTCCTACCTCCTGGTTTATATCCAGTGTGCCTTCGCTCAATTTCAAGGACGATTACAGCGATAAGACCGGTCTGAGCAGCGGTTTCCACCGTTCGCGCCTAGCCTGGTATACCATCGATCCGCTGTTCACCCGCCGTGGAAGTTCGCTCACTCCGGGACATATCAAGGGCGACCTCAAGCAGTTGAGTAACCATTATGTTCGCGAGGTCTATACCAAGGAGCTCTTCCCATTGCGCGACCAGAGCAGTTATCAGGGCGCTACCAATACCCTGAATGTACTCAATCTGGCTTACTATCCAAGCGAGCCGGGACCATACAACTTCAATGTAACAGATTTGCAGGCTGACGGAACCCTGCAGAATCCGCAGCGCAACTGGGGCGGAATGATGCGTAAGCTGGATACCAACGATTTCGAGCAGGCAAACATCGAATATATCGAGTTCTGGATGCTCGATCCGTTCATCTATTCCCGCGAAGAGGCTGATGCTGCCGATTATGGTGGCGATTTCTACATCAATCTGGGCGAGGTGAGCGAGGATATCCTGCGTGATGGCAAGAAATTCTATGAGAGTGGCATGCCGGTAGATGGCAGCAAGAGCTACACCTATACCCAGTGGGGTAAGATTCCTACCCAGAGCACCGTGACCTATGCCTTTGCTACCACCAGTGGCAGCAGAGCCTTGCAGGATGTGGGTTTCAACGGACTGACTGATGCCGAGGAACAGGAATTCTACAAGAGTGCTTATCTCGACCAGATTCAGGGCAAGGTGAACCAGGCGGTATTCGACAGCATCTTTGCCGATCCGGCACGTGATGACTACCACTATTTCCGCGGTTCCGACTGGGATGAGATGCGCGCTCCTATCTTGCAGCGATATAAGTATATCAACAATCCTCAGGGCAACTCGCCTGACAGCGACAGCCGTTCTGAGAGCTATGATACTTCTTATAAGTCAACGCCGGATGTCGAGGATATCAACCAGGATTATACCCTCAACGAATATGAGAAATACTTCCAGTACCGTGTCAGCATCCGTCCGGAAGATCTCGTGGTGGGTAACAATCATATTGTAGATAAGCGTGAATACAGCCAGACCTGGCGTGATAATACCAAGTCTACCGTTACCTGGTATCAGTTCCGCATACCTATCGATGAGTTTGAGAGCCGTCAGGGCAACATCAACGATTTCTCCAGCATCCGCTTCATGCGTATGTTCCTCACCGGTTTCAAGAAACCTATCGTGCTGCGTTTCGGTACCTTCGACCTCGTGATGGGCAAGTGGCGTACCTATGATCAGCCGCTTGGCGCAGCCAGTGGCGGAACCCTTGATGCTAGCAGTGTGAGTCTGGAGGAGAACGGCGAGAAGACACCGGTCAACTATGTATTGCCTCCGGGTATCAAGCGCGAACAGGATCCTAGTCAGCCTCAGTTGGTTGAGGCGAACGAGCAAGCGTTGAGTCTGGTGGTCAAGAATATGAGCACAGGCGAGGCGAAGGCGGTTTACAAGAATTCTACCCTTGATCTGCGCCAGTACAAGCGCATCCAGATGTTTGCCCATGCCAATGCATTGGAGCAGAATACCACCCGTCTGCAGGATGGTGATCTCTCAGTCTTCATCCGTCTGGGTAGTGATTACAAGAATAATTACTACGAGTATGAAATCCCGCTGAAACTCACCGAGCCACGCTCCAACTACAACCGCTATGTGCTTGCCGACTGTAAGGCGGTATGGCCTGAGGAGAATATGCTCGATGTGCCGCTGAGCGTCTTTACGGCATTGAAGAAAAACCGTAACAAGGCGAAGGCACAGGGTGTGGCTTCTTATCTCGCTCCTTATTCCATGATGGATACAGAACATCCGCAGAACAAGATTACCATCGTGGGTAATCCGAGTTTGGGCGAAGTGAAGACCATGATGCTGGGTGTGAGAAACAATTCTGCCGACATCAAGAGCGGTGAGGTCTGGATAAACGAACTCCGACTCAAGGAACACAATAATTCGGGCGGTTGGGCTGCCAATGCCAACCTCAACGTACAACTCTCCGATCTGGGTAGCGTGAATGCCACCGGCAGATACATCAGCGAGGGATTCGGCGGTCTGGAAGATGGCGTGGCAAGTCGCACTACCGATAATTACGGTACCTACAGTGTGACCACATCGCTCGAAATGGGTAAGTTCTTCCCTGACAAGGCGAAGGTGAGCATACCTTTATATTATAGTGTTACCAAGGAGAAGACCACTCCTAAGTATAATCCGCTGGATACCGATATGGACTTGAAGGATGCCCTCGATGCTGCCGGATCCAAGCACGAGCGCGATTCTATCGAGAACATCGCTGCCACCAAGATTACGCAGACCAACTTCTCCATCTCGAATGCCCGGGTGGGTATCGCTACCAAGCGCCATCCGATGCCATACGATCCAGCCAACTTCTCATTCACCTACAGTCATCAGCATCAGTATACTACGGGTGAAACGACGATGTATGAGCGCAAGGACAACTGGCGAGGAGCCCTGGATTATTCGTGGAGCCCGGTTTATAAGGCTTGGGAACCATTCAAGGGACTGAAGAACAAGAGCAAGTGGCTCGACATACTGAAACGTTTCGGACTGAACTGGCTGCCGCAGAACATAGCCTTCAATACCGAGATGACGCGTGATTACTACGAGTTGCAGGAGCGCGATATGGAAACCCTGATGAGTGGAGCTGCCGGAGTAGACTCCAAGTTGCCGCTCACCTTTAGTGAGCAGTTCCTCTGGAACCGTGAGTTCTCCATCAACTGGGATCTGACCAAGAACCTGCACATGAACTTCCAGAGTGCTACCCATGCACAGATAGAGGAACCATATACACCGGTCAACAAGGATCTTTATGCCGACCAGTATCATGCCTGGAAGGATTCTGTATGGACCAGCATCCGCCACTGGGGTGCACCGCTCGACTACAGTCAGAATTTCCAGGCATCCTACAAGGTGCCTCTCAATCTGCTGCCTGTCTTCGACTGGGTGAACAGCGATGCCTCTTACAATGCCAACTATTCTTGGGAGCGCGGTACAGAGGATGAGGAGGGCAACTCGTATGGAAACACCATCAATACCCAGCGCGAACTGACATTGAATGGTAACTTTAACTTGGTGAAACTCTACAACCATGTGCCTTTCCTGAAGAAGGTAAACGATAAGTTTGACCGTACCCAGAGTAGGGCACAGATGCAGCGCAAGAAGCAGGAAAAAAAGAAAAAGAAGCAGGAAGCAAAGGAACAGGCGGCTGATCCGAAGAAGGCGCTGCCTAAGAACAAGCGTGCCTTCGAACGGGAAATCACCCTCCTGCCTGATACTACATTCAAGATACGCCACGGCAAGAATACCAAGCGACTGATTGTGAATGCCAAGACGGAAGACGGCAAAGTGTTCCCGCTTAAATATAAAAAGGTGGATAATAACCAGATCAGAATCATCTCAAAGGTAGATACTGCCATGAAGGTGAAACTCTCCGTACTGGCTAAGGAACCGCTTGATGATAAGAAATGGTATAAGGGATTGCAGTTGGCTAGTCGCCTGGCAATGATGGTGCGCAATGTGAGCATCAACTATCGCAGCAGCTATCAGCTCACCCTGCCGGGCTTCTTGCCTAGTGTGGGTGATGCCTTCGGACAGAAGAAGGTGGGACAGATGGCACCGGGTCTTGACTTCGCCTTCGGTATGGTTGGCGACGATTATATCGAGAAGGCTAGAAACAACGACTGGCTGCTCTGCAACGACAGTATCGCAACACCTGCTACTACCAGCAGAACGGATAATCTTACGTTGCGTGCCACCCTGGAGCCTGTCAAGGATTTCAAGATTGATCTCTCTGCCACACGCACCAAGACCACGCAGAAGAGTATACAGTATATGTATGAAGGAACGCCAACCACCCAGAGTGGAGCCTTCCAGATGACTACCATCTCGCTGGGTTCGGCTTTCGAGGGAATGGGCAATGCCAATTCGGGGTATCGCAGTAAGACCTTCGAGAAGTTTGTCAACTCGCTGGCTGGTTTCAGAGATAGGGTAGAGGCTCAGTATGCAGGTACCGTTTATCCGACTGGTTCGGCTCTGGCTGGCGGCAAGTTTGATGCTTCCCGCACGCCGGTCAACCAGTATAGCAGCGATGTCATGATTCCTGCCTTCCTCAAGGCTTATACCTCGATGGGTGGCAATTCGCTCTCGGTATTCCCGGCATTGAGCAGGATGTTGCCAAACTGGACCATCCGTTACAGCGGACTGGGACGTCTGCCTTGGTTCAACGAGCACTTCAAGAGTGTCAACATCAACCACTCTTACAAAAGTGTCTTTGCAGTTGGCAGCTACAACAGTTACAGTACCTTCCAGGAGTATATGAACGGTCTCGGCTTCGTGAGTGATGCCACTACGGGCAATCCGTCGCCAAGCAGCATGTTCAACATTTCGCAGGTAAGTATCAACGAGTCGTTCTCGCCATTATTGGGTATGGATGTCACATTCAACAATAATATGACGGTGAAGGCAGAATATCGCCAGACCCGTGTGTTGAACCTCAGTATGACGAGTGTGCAGCTGAACGAGGCATTGAGTAAGGACTGGGTAATCGGTATGGGTTACCGCATCAACAACTTCGATGTTTTCGGCTGGGGCGCCAAGGCCTCCCGTTCCAAGTCGAAGGGCGGCAACAAGAATGCAGCCAATAAGAATGCGTCGACCACCAAGACGGTTCAGAATGGTACCAACCATGATCTGAATCTACGTCTTGACTTCAGTTTCCGCAAGCAGGCAGCCATCGTTCGTGATATAGCCTCAATGGTAAGCAGTGCCAGCAGCGGCAACAATGCTCTGAAACTGAGTTTCTCTGCCGATTATACCTTCAGCAAACTCCTTACCATGAGTTTCTATTATGACCGTCAGACCAACACCCCGCTCCTGTCGAGCAGCAGTTATCCTACCACCACACAGGATTTCGGTCTGAGCATCAAGTTCTCGCTGACGAGATAAAAAGAAAATTCACCAGAACCAATAGGTAGAAAGAAAAATTCTCTAATTCTCAAATTCTTGAAAATAAAAAAAGCTCGGATGCATCACAAGCATCCGAGCTTTTTAATATTCTGATAATTCTTGATTACTCCTTGTCGTAAGCATGAACAGGGTAGTCGATGGTATAGTGGAGACCACGGCTCTCCTTGCGTTCTATCGCCATGCGGGTGATGAGATAACCCACGTTAATCATGTTGCGGAGCTCGCAGAGTTCCTTGCTTACCTTTACACGCTTGAAGAGATTTTCTGTCTCTTCGTAGAGAAGGTCGAGACGGTCCCATGCTCGCTTCAGACGGAGGTCGCTGCGCACGATGCCTACATAGTTGCTCATGCATTCGCCCACCTCTTTCACGCTCTGTGTAATCAGCACCTTCTCTTCGTTGGTCAAAGTACCTTCATCGTTCCATGCTGGTACCTTCTCATTGAAGTCGTATTCATCTACATGCTCAATACTGTGCTTGGCAGCAGTCTCGGCATAAACCACAGCCTCGATGAGCGAGTTGCTGGCAAGACGGTTACCGCCATGCAGACCGGTGCATGAACACTCTCCCAGGGCATAGAGACGGTTGATGCTTGAACAGCCGTTCAAATCTACCTTGATACCACCACACATATAGTGAGCAGCAGGACGAACAGGGATATACTCCTTGGTGATGTCGATGCCGATGCTCAGACACTTGGCGTAGATATTAGGGAAGTGACGCTTGGTCTCCTCTGGATTCTTATGGGTTACATCGAGACAGACATGATCCAATCCGTGAATCTTCATCTCCTTATCGATGGCACGAGCCACGATGTCACGAGGCGCCAAACTCAATCGCTTATCATATTTCTCCATGAAACTTTCGCCGTTAGGCAGACGCAAGATGCCGCCATAACCACGCATAGCCTCGGTGATGAGGAAGGCAGGATGGGTTTCGCCCGGATGATAAAGAGCGGTTGGGTGGAACTGGACAAACTCCATGTCGGCTACAGTTCCCTTGGCACGGTATACCATCGCCTCGCCATCACCCGTAGCGATCACAGGGTTGGTGGTAGTCTGATAAACGGCACCACATCCACCGGTACACATCACGGTAACCTTACTCAGATAGGTATCCACCTTCTGGGTATCAGGATTCAATACGTATGCACCGTAACAGTTGATATAAGGAGTGCGGCGAGTAACACGGGCACCGAGATGATGCTGAGTGATAATCTCCACGGCGAAATGATTTTCCTTGATATCGATATCCGGACAGTTGCGCACAGCCTCCATCAGACCGCGCTGGATTTCTGCACCCGTATCATCGGCGTGATGAAGGATGCGGAACTCGCTGTGACCGCCCTCACGGTGGAGGTCGAACTTGCCGTCCTGCTGCTTATCGAAGTTGACGCCCCACTGCACGAGCTCCTTGATCTGCTCCGGTGCCATGGTGACAACCTGCTTCACTGCTTTATAATCGCTGATATAATCACCAGCAATCATTGTATCCTGTATGTGCTTGTCGAAGTTATCCACTTCCAAGTTGGTAACTGACGCCACACCACCTTGTGCAAATGACGTGTTAGCCTCGTCGAGCGAGGTCTTGCAAATCATACACACCTTACCTTTATGCGCTCTGGCTACTTTCAGGGCGTAACTCATACCGGCAACTCCTGAGCCGATAATCAGAAAATCATACTTATAAACCATTGAGTTTATTCTTATCTAATTTCAATTTTAAGAACAGGTGTTTTTATCTATAAAACAGCCCCATTCTCTCAGAATTAATTCTTAATTCGTTGCAAAAGTAATAATTAATCTTTAAAATGAGTAATAAGAGAGGGATTTTTTGTAATTTTGCAGCGAAATTTAAGGTTATATAGTCTTTTAGACTATCAAATGGTCGCAAAAACGACTTTATTATAAGGTAATAAATCAAAGTTATGACAGATAGAACTTTTCATAAGCGCTTTACGCTGACGGCACGTATCGGTGTGGCGGTGTTTGCAATCCTGGCTCTCTACTTCTTCTGGGTCAAACTGGCTATCATCGGCATCTTTGTGGCTATCATCATCGTGGGCATGATAGAGCGCATACTGAATACAACCTATACCTTCAAGATGGTAAAACCGATAGACCTGGATGAGGAGATGGAATATCTCATCATCAATGAGGGCAGGTTCTCTTCCAACAGAAATGTGCCGCTATGTGATGTCACTGATGTACACATCGCCAAGACTTTCTTCGGTTTGGATTATTGTGTGGTCATCGAATACGGGCATAATAATATTGTGACCGTTCAGCCGGATAATGAAGAGGCATTTATGGAGAGAATCAAAAATAAATAATTTCTTTTAAGTTCAGATGAACTGATTGTGATGAAAAAGATAATATATATGATGTTGGGTCTGATGATGGTATGGATATCCGTACCGGTGCAGGCCCAGAATGTGATTGAAGATGAGGGAATAGAAACGGTTGATGAGGAGGATGTTGCCGACTCTACACTCGTTGACTCCCTGGCGGCGGATACGCTGGCGCAGAAATTGCCTTGGCCCGAATCGGTGAAGGTGGGTATTGATAAACTCCTTGAGAGCAAGATGTTCGAAACATCACAGGTAGGACTGATGGTCTGGGACCTGTCTGCTGACTCTTGTATCTATCAGAGAAATGAACGACAGCTGATGCGTCCGGCAAGTACGATGAAACTCCTGACTGCCATTACGGCGCTCGATAAGTTGGGTGGTTCTTACCAGTTTAAGACTACTCTGAAATATACCGGTACCATTGAGAATGGAGTATTGACGGGTGATGTCTATTGTATAGGCGGTATGGATCCCCGTTTCAACAGCGATGATATGTCGGCATTTGTCAATAGTCTGAAGGAAATGGGTGTTGACACCATCCGTGGCAGCATCTATGCCGACCGCTCTTTGAAGGATGCCGACCTGTTGGGTGAAGGCTGGTGCTGGGATGATGACAATCCGGTGCTTTCGCCACTGGTATTCCAGCGCAAGGACATCTTTATGGATAAGTTTCTTGCCAAGCTCCGTGAGGAGGGCATCGAATATTCCTGCTTCGGGGCTTCAGAGAAGGTCTGTCCTGCGAGTGCCTTTACTGTCTGTACCCGATTCCATACGATGGATCAGATTCTGCACAAGATGATGAAGGAGAGTGATAATCTCTATGCCGAGAGCATGTATTATCAGATTGCGGCTTCTACGGGCAATAAATGGGCGAGTGCCAAGAGTGCCCGAAATGTGGAAAGACAGCTTATCCGCAAGATAGGACTCGATCCGGCAAGATATAAACTGGCTGACGGCTCGGGACTTTCGCTCTATAATTATCTCAGTGCCGAACTGGAGGTGAAACTGCTGCGTTATGCTTATCTCAACGGTAATATCATGGACCATCTGAAGCATTCGCTGCCTATCGGTGGGGTAGATGGTACATTGAAGAAGCGTATGAAGAACAGTTTTGTGCATGGCAATGTGAAAGCGAAGACGGGTACGCTGACGGGCATCATCTCATTGGCGGGTTACTGTACCGCAGCCAATGGTCATGAACTCTGTTTTGCCATCATCAACAATGGTATCATGCATGGCAATAATGCCAGACACTTTGCAGATAAAGTATGTACTTTGCTCTGCCAACCGTGAGCGTTAGTTGATAGTTTATAGTTGATAGTTAATAGTTTTATGGAGGAAATTCGTAAGTTTGTAGATGAAATGATTACATGGGCAGGAGTCACCGGTGATTTTGTGCCCATGCTGCGCCATATCTTGCTCACCATTACTGCCATTCTCTTGGCGATACTGAGCGATTTTCTTTGTCGCAAGATACTAGTTCCGCTCATCAGTAAGATTACTGATAAGACGGACATCACTTGGGATGATGTGCTGCTGAACAAGAAGGTGCTCACCTCGGCTTGCCATATTGTGCCGGCTGTGGTGATATGGTCGCTCATGCCACTGATTTATCTGGAATATCCGATATTCAAGGAGATATTGGAGCGGGCTACGGGCATTTATATCGTGGTGATGTCGGTGCGTACGGCTCTGGTCTTTATCGGGTCTTTCAAAGGACTGGAGGATTCTCAGGAGCGACGCTCGTCGGCTCAGCAGTATTTCCATACTTTCTGCGGTGTTCTCAAGGTATTGATGCTCTTTGTGGCTGGCGTGGTGGTGGTTGCCATCCTGTTGGGCAAGAACCCGATGACTCTTTTTGCCGGTTTGGGTGCTACCTCGGCTGTCCTGATGCTGGTCTTTAAGGATACCATCACGGGATTGGTGGCTGGTGTGCGTCTTACCAGCAATGATATGTTGCATAAGGGCGACTGGATTACGGTGAAGTCAGTGGATGCCAATGGTATCGTTGAGGATATGTCACTCACGACCGTGAAGGTGCGCAACTTTGATAATACCATCGTTACCATTTCGCCTATTACCCTGGTGAACGGTTCGTTCCAGAACTGGATTGGTATGCAGAAGAGTGGTGGACGAAGAGCGAAGCGCGTGGTTTACTTCGATTTCCGTAGTGTCCGTCTGGTGGATGAGACATTAAAACGTAATCTGCTTGCCAAGCATTTCGCCACCGAAGATTCGTTTAAGTTGAAGGAGTCGTTGCAGAAGGCGATAGATAAAGATATACAAGAAGGGAAGGATATTGAGGATTTAAAGAATCCTGCAGCCCTTGCCCCTACCAATCTTCAGCTTTACCGTAAATTCATGGAGAAGTATCTGCGCCAGCGTCCGGAGGTCAATACCGATCTCACATTGATGGTGCGCCACATGGAAGCCACGCAATGCGGTCTCCCTATCGAGTTCTATTTCTTCATCAAGGATAAGGTATGGGTGAATTATGAGCACATTCTCGCCGATATCATGGAGCATGCCTATGCCTTGGCGAATGAGTTCGGTCTGAAGATTTACGAGCAATATCCGGAACAGTAATTACTTTGAACATTGAGATTTGAACATTGAACTTTATGAATAATTTTTCGGCTGTCATTATCCGTTGGTTTCGTGAGTATGGTAGGGATTTGCCTTGGCGCGAAACCAAGGATCCTTATGCCATCTGGCTGAGCGAAATCATCCTTCAGCAAACCCGCATCGCACAGGGATGGGAATATTGGGAGCGGTTCATGAAGACCTATCCCAAGGTTGAAGACTTGGCTGCTGCCAGCGAGGATGATGTCTTGAAACTCTGGCAGGGATTGGGGTATTACTCGCGAGCCCGCAACCTTCATGCAGCTGCCAAACAGATTGTGGTGCTCGGTCATTTCCCTGATACGCTTGAAGGTATCAAAGCCCTGAAAGGGGTGGGCGATTATACTGCAGCAGCCATCGGTTCTTTTGCCTTTGATATTCCGGCGGCAGTAGTAGATGGCAATGTGTACCGGGTTCTTTCACGTTACTTCGGAATAGATACTCCTATCAATTCAACGCAGGGGAAAAAAGAGTTTGCTGCGTTGGCTCAATCACTCTTGCCTGCTTCGTCTGCTCAGCAACTTTCTGATACAGCATTATCGCCTGTTGCTGCCTATAACCAGGGCATGATGGATTTCGGGGCTATCCAGTGTACTCCCCAATCTCCGAAGTGTCTTGTCTGTCCGCTTGCCGAAACCTGTGAGGCGTTGAGAACAGGAAGGGTAGAGGAGTTGCCGGTGAAGAACAAGACACTGAAGGTGAAAACGCGCCATCTCTCCTATATATATATAAGGTGTAAAGGTGAAGTGGCTATCCACCGTCGCGGTGAGGGTGATATCTGGCAAGGATTGTGGGAACCATATAACGCATCAGATGCTTCGCAACTGCCTGCCTTTGTCCATAATCCTCTTCTCCTGGCTAAGGATGTGAAGCATGTACTTACTCATCGCATCCTCCTTGCCGACTTCTATCTGCAGGAAACAGAAACCCGCCCCCTGCTCCCTGATGATTATATCTGGGTGAAAGAGGACGAGATAGAACAGTATGGTGTTCCAAGGTTGATAGAAATCATGTTGGAAATGGTTCAAGCTAAATCATAAAAAAGAGGGTGTGTCATAAGGCCATGACACACCCTCTCTTATTTATATATGTTCTGTTAGATATTTCGTCTCAAGCAAGAATTAGTAATTCTGTGCTTCAATCTGGAAGTAGCTCTGTGGGTGGTTGCAGACTGGGCAAACCTCAGGAGCCTGCTTGCCTACTACGATATGTCCGCAGTTAGAGCACTGCCAGATGCAGTCGCCGTCACGAGAGAAGACGAGCTTGTCCTGTACGTTCTTCAAGAGCTTGCGATAACGCTCCTCGTGGTGCTTCTCAATTTCAGCAACCATCTCAAACTTAGCTGCAATCTCCTCGAAACCTTCTTCGCGAGCCTCCTTTGCCATGCGTGGATACATATCGGTCCACTCATCGTGCTCACCATTGGCAGCAGCTTCCAGGTTCTTCTCTGTATCCTGGATAGCACCGCCCTCCAGATACTTGAACCACAACTTAGCGTGCTCCTTCTCGTTAGCAGCTGTCTCCTCAAAGATATTAGCTATCTGTACAAAACCGTCCTTCTTTGCCTTGCTTGCAAAATAGGTATATTTGTTACGAGCCTGTGACTCACCAGCGAATGCCTCCTGGAGGTTCTTCTCTGTCTTTGTTCCTTTTAATTCCTTCATAATGTATTCTGTGTTAAGTTATTAATATGTTCTTTATTAAATTCTTAGACAAAGGTATTGAAAATATTTCAAATATACAAATAAATTAAGAACTATTTACCTTTTTGGCGCTTATTTAAATAAAATAAAGCAAAACCAAGCATGGCAACACCGAATATCCACGAGATGATGGCACTCGTTACCATACCCAGCGTATGAGTGAATCCCGCCACAATGAAGGTGAAGAAACTGACGATAGCCACAGTCAGGGCGTATGGCAACTGTGATGATACATGATGCACATGCTTGCATTCCGCTCCTGCACTCGCCATGATGGTGGTATCGCTGATAGGAGAGATATGGTCGCCACATACCGCTCCAGCCATACATGCCGAGATAGAGATGATGCGCAAAGGATCAGCACCAGGGAATACGGCGATGCAGATCGGAATCAGAATACCGAAGGTTCCCCAGGAGGTACCCGTTGCAAATGCCAGGAAGCCTGCTACCAGGAAGATGATGCCCGGAAGAAGCATCTGAAGTTCTGAGGCACTGCTCGCTACAACCGATGATACATATTCTGCCGCACCCAGCGAGTCGGTCATACTCTTCAGCGTCCATGCCAAAGTAAGAATCAGAATGGCTGGTACCATCGCCTCAAAACCCTTGATGAGACTACTCATCGCCTCATCGAAAGGCAAGGTCTTGCGAATGGTAAACATCATGATGGTAAGAATCAGGGCTGCCAATGAACCGATTACCAGACCCACAGAAGCATTGCTCGCAGCAAAGGCATCTACAAAGTTGAGATAGTTGGCATTATCGGCATCGAAGAATCCGCCCGAATATACCATGCCCGCCATGCAGAAGATAATCAGCATGATGATAGGAATCACCAGGTCGCTCACGGTTCCCTTGTTCTTGGAATCCTCTTCCTGTTTGGCTCCCACACCATGCTCAACAATCTGCAGTTTGGTATCGCTCACTTCATCGAGTTTTCCGCCATTGGTTCGTTCGTACCATTCCTTCAGTCTTGCATCATACTTGCTCATCGCCTTGAAGTCGAAGCCCAGTATCACGATGCCAAACATAAAGAGGATGGTAAAGAAAGCGTAGAAATTAAAAGGTATCGCCTTGCAGAAAAGCGCCAGTCCGTTCTCTCCGCCCGATACGAAGCCCGATACCGCAGCAGCCCAACTCGAGATAGGGGAGATGATGCAGACCGGTGCTGCAGTGGAGTCGATGAGATAAGCCAGCTTCTCCTTGGTAACACCGTTGCGCACTGCGATAGGGCGCATCACCGAACCCACCGTAAGGCAGTTGAAGTAATCATCGATGAATATCAGAATGCCGAGCAGAATGGTAGCAATCTGTACGCCAACCTTCGAGTGTACGTGTTTGGAAGCCCAACGGCCGAAAGCTGCCGAACCACCCGCCTTGTTCATCAGTGAAACGATGCTGCCTAATACCACCAGGAATACCAGAATGCCCACGTTCCATGGGTCGGAGAGGCAATGTATCAAACCGTATGCCTTGGCATCATCGCCTTCGCCTACGGTATGATTGGTAAGGTGAATCAGAAATCCGTCGAATCCGGTTCCCATTGAAATACAATATTGTACGGCACCCAGAATGATGCCGATAAAGAGAGAAGAGTAGACCTCCTTCGTCTTCAGCGCCAGAGCGATGGCGACGATAGGAGGCAGTAACGACCATGCGGTCCCAATCATGTTGTAATCCATTTTATTGTTTTTGGGTTAGAAATATTTTGCTGAGGTGCAGCCTATCTTATGCAAAGATAGTTTTTTTTGGTAATATATGCAAGCTTTTGGGCAGAAAAAATGGTGCTTATGGGTTGATATGGGCTGTTTTAGCATATTTTATCATTATAAAGTGTCGTTTTTCTATATTTTTATTGTATCTTTGAAAACTCAAATTGCAACTCAATCTGAGATAGAATGGAAATTCAATTTTAACAACTTAATAATGGAGGACTAATTATGAACATCAATTCTGGTATTAAGCAAGCCGTGATTTTAACCATCGGCATCATCGTGCTTGGATTTTGTATCAAGTCGGGACTTGAAAGTGTGATTAGTAATGATCGAAAGGTTGTAGTGAAAGGCCTTGCCGAAAAGGAGGTGGAGGCTGATAAGGTGACGTGGCCTATCGTTTCCAAGGAAATAGGCAATGACCTGCCTGAACTCTATCAAAAAATCAATGCCACTACGAGAACCATCAGAAACTTCCTGGTGGAGAATGGTGTTAAGGCTAATGAAATCAATGTGAATGCGCCTGTGGTCATCGACCTCAATGCTGAACGGTATGGCGAGAACCGACAGGGCTATCGTTATAACATTACTTCCATCATCACGGTTACATCCAAGAATGTGAAACTGGTTCGCAGTATCATTGCCCGTCAGGGTAATCTGCTTCAGAAGGGGGTTGCCATTGTGGATGGTGGTTACGAGAATCCGGTGAAGTATGAGTATGTTGCCTTCCGGCAGATGAAACCTAAGATGATGCAGGAGGCGATAGAGAATGCTGAGCAGACTGCTACCCAGTTTGCTGAGAACAGCAAGAGTAAGATAGACAAGATTATGAATGCTGACCAGGGCCAGTTCTCTATCGAAGACCGCGATTCCAATACCCCATATATTAAAAAGGTAAGGGTTGTTACTACCGTTACTTATTCTTTGAAGGATTAGGAGTAGTGATTAGTGAATAGTGATTATTTATTAGTGATTAATTGTAACAAGAGGGTGTGTTATAGACTAATGGTATACCTTCTCAAATTAAAACAACGAAAAACTATGAAGAAAATCATATTAGCAGCTATTTTATTTCTACCATTTCTTGTTTCTTGTTCACAGAACAGGAAAGCACCTGCTGTTTCTCCTCAAACGACTGTAGGGAAGTCTGAGAAAACTGAAACTGCCAAGGTGCAATATCTTACCACATCTGATTTCAGAAAAAAGATTATGGATTACGAGGCTCATCCGGATGAATGGGTATTTGCCGGTTCCCGTCCTGCCGTCATCGATTTCTATACCACCTGGTGTGGTCCTTGCAAGATGATGGCTCCCGTAGTGGAATCTCTCGCCGGGAAATATGCCGGCAAGATAGATTTCTATAAGGTGGATATCGACCAGGAGTCCGAACTTGCTTCTGTTTTCGGTATCAGCAGCATCCCTACCTTCCTCTTCATCCCCGTGAAAGGCAAACCATCTGTGCAGATGGGTGCTATGCAAAAGGAGGATTTCGAAGAACGGATTGATAAAATTAAAATAAAATGACAATTTGGTAGCATCTCAAATTTCCATGCCTCTCCTTACCTATATGTAGGTATTTTCGGGCGATACCTACTTTTGATGATGCCCGAAATTTGGAGATTTGTCAGATAATACCTAAATTTGCACTCGGAAAAAATTTTTTATGTAATTAAAAATATTATAGAATTATGATTATTGAAAATGTTCATGCAAGAGAAATCTTGGATTCTCGTGGCAATCCTACAGTAGAGGTTGAAGTTTCTTTGAAGTCTGGTGTCGTAGGTCGTGCATCGGTTCCTTCTGGTGCATCCACTGGCGAGAACGAGGCTTTGGAACTTCGTGATGGCGACAAGAACCGCTATGGCGGCAAGGGCGTCTTGAAGGCCGTGGAGAATGTGAATCAGGTAATTGCGCCTGCTTTGGTTGGCTTCTCTGCCTTGGAGCAGCGTGCCATAGATTATAAAATGTTGGAACTGGACGGCACCAAGACCAAGTCAAACCTGGGTGCCAATGCCATCCTCGGTGTTTCTTTGGCTGTGGCTCATGCTGCTGCTGAGTATCTCCATATCCCATTGTATCGCTACATTGGCGGTTGCAATACTTATACCCTTCCTGTTCCTATGATGAACATCATCAATGGTGGTGCTCACTCTGATGCGCCTATCGCCTTCCAGGAATTTATGATCCGTCCTGTGGGTGCTCCTTCCGAGAAGGAGGCTATCCGTATGGGTGCTGAGGTGTTCCATGCCTTGGCTAAGCTCCTGAAGAGCCGCGGTCTTTCTACTGCCGTAGGTGATGAGGGCGGTTTTGCTCCCGCACTCGATGGTATAGAGGATGCGCTCGACAGCATCTGCCAGGCTATCAAGGATGCCGGTTATGAGCCAGGTAAGGACGTGAAGATTGCCATGGATTGTGCTGCCAGCGAGTTTGCCGTTCAGGAGAATGGTGAGTGGTTCTACGATTACCGCCAGTTGAAGGATGGCAAGAAGAAGGATCCTAATGGTAAAAAACTGACTGCTGCTGAGCAGATCAAGTTCCTGGAAGAACTGATTACCAAATATCCTGTCGATTCAATCGAGGATGGCCTTGACGAGAACGATTGGGACAACTGGGTAAAGTTGACTGCTGCCATTGGCAATCGTTGCCAGTTGGTAGGTGACGACCTCTTTGTTACCAACGTGAAGTTCCTGGAGAAGGGCATCAAGATGGGTGCTGCTAACTCTATCCTCATCAAGGTAAACCAGATTGGTTCTCTCACCGAGACTCTGGATGCTATCGAGATGGCTCACCGCCATGGTTACACCACCGTTACTTCCCATCGTTCTGGTGAAACCGAGGATACAACAATTGCTGATATTGCCGTAGCAACTAACTCCGGTCAGATCAAGACGGGTTCTATGAGTCGTACCGACCGTATGGCTAAGTACAACCAGCTTATCCGCATTGAAGAGCAGTTGGGCAATAATGCAGCTTATGGTTATAAGAAGTTGAAATAGAAGCGATGATATGAAATTGGAAAACACCAATTTCACCATAACAAAACATAATTAGTAATAACTGAATAGATCAGATACGAAATAGATGGGCATGGATGACTGTGAGGGTTGTCCATGCTTTTTTTCTTCTATGATATATCTGCATCTTCATGTGTTTAACTGGATAACTTCAATATATATATTGATTATGACAAACGTATTGATTAGTGCAGCCGGACTTTGCGGTGCCACGATTATAGGTGCCATTTTGGGATTCTTCGTCAAGGAGTTGCCTCACAAATGGAACGACGCCGTATTGGGATATTGTGCCGGAATCATGCTGGCAGCTTCCACGTTGGGACTGATAGTGCCAGCCTTCGAACAGACCAGTCTTTGGTGGCTGGTAGTAATCGGCGTGATGGCAGGAGCCTTGTTTCTGAATGTGCTAGATCTGGTAACTCCCCATCTTCATCACATCACGGGACTAGACCCCGAGGAGCATCGCAACAATGCCCGACTCAGTCATGTGATGCTCTTCGTGATGGCGATAGCCCTGCATAAACTGCCCGAAGGCATGGCGGCTGGAGTGAGTGTCTGTTCGGCAGAAGGCGCAACGGAGTGGGGGGTATCCTTCGGTATCGCCCTGCAGAACATCCCTGAGGGTATGGTGATTATCGCTCCTTTGATGATGGCTGGTGTTACAGCAGTCCGCACCTTTTTCATTTCCATTTTCATCGCCCTGCTCGAAGTGATAGGCATTCTGTTGGGTTTCGGTTTGGGTTCAGCCTCTTCCACCTTCCTCCCCGTGATGTTGGGTTTTGCCGGTGGCGCCATGCTCTATGTAACGAGCGATGAGATGATTCCAGAAACCCATGCCCATGGCTTTCAGAAACAAGCCACCTACGCCCTTCTCCTGGGATTCATCACCTTTGTGTTGATGGAGAAATGTGTATGATTAGATTCTGATACCGAGGCAGGTAGTATTTCCTAAATACAGAGTGTGCTTAGGTGTAGGCTTTTTTGGGAAAAAAAGCGGAGCGTGATTTCACAACCACACTCCGCGCAAACTTAAACAACCAATAAAAGAAATAGATTGATCGTTCAATTGTTATATCTGATGAAGAGTAGCTCTTGTTAGAGCTTTGTTTTTTTATCTGTCAGAAATATGTCTTATGTTGGAAGACATTGCTGATTAGCGGATGAACAGGAGTTCACGATACTTAGGCAAGGTCCAGAGCTCATCGGCTACTGTCAACTCCAACTTATCAATCTGATAACGGATTTCCTCCATCTTTGGAGCTACCGTGTCATGATAAGCAATAGCCTTATCGTGCTCATTCTCAATCTTGTTGGCAACCTTGCGGGCATTAACCAACTCCTCAACACCGGTCTCGATGATCTGTGTGCGCTCGGCAATCTTCTTGATGATATTGATGTTGCGGGCAGTCAACTTCTTGCCTTCCTCGTCACCGAAGATGTCAATCATGTTCTCCACATTCTTAGCCAACTGGCTCTGATAGTGAGTAGCCACAGGGATGATGTGGTTCATGCTCAAGTCGCCCATTACACGAGCCTCAATCTGAATCTTCTTGGTGTAGGTCTCCCATTTCACCTCGTTACGAGCTTCCAACTCGTTCTTCTTCATGACGCCCATATCCTCGAACATCTTGATAGTGGCAGGGTCGAGATAACGCTCGAAAATCTTAGGACAGCTCTTCTCGCAGTCCAGACCACGCTTAGCTGCTTCCTCTACCCACTCATCTGAGTAACCATTGCCGTCGAAACGGATAGGCTTGCAGGTCTTCAAATCCTGACGAACGATATCGATGATGGCAGATGTCTTGTCCTCACCCTTGGCAATCAACTCATCCACACGCTTCTTGAAGTCGGTCAAAGCCTCGGCTACAGCTGTGTTCAATACGATCATCGCTGATGCACAGTTAGCCTCAGAACCTACGGCACGGAACTCGAAACGGTTACCGGTGAAGGCGAATGGTGATGTACGGTTACGGTCGGTGTTATCAATCATCAACTCAGGAATCTCAGGGATATCCAACTTCATGCCCTGCTTGCCAGCCATGGTGAAGAGATCCTTCTTGTCGGCTTTCTCAATGTGCTCGAGAAGGTCGGTCAACTGCTTGCCGAGGAATGAAGAGATGATTGCTGGAGGTGCCTCGTTGGCGCCCAGACGATGCGCATTGGTTGCACTCATGATAGAAGCCTTGAGCAAACCGTTGTGCTTGTATACACCCATCAAAGTCTCTGTGATGAAGACTACGAAACGGAGGTTATCCTCTGGTGTCTTGCCTGGACCATGGAGCAGAATGCCGGTATCTGTAGCGAGACTCCAGTTGTTGTGCTTACCGGAACCATTGATGCCTGCGAATGGCTTCTCATGGAGAAGTACGCGGAAACCGTGATGGCGAGCCACCTTCTTCATCAAGCTCATCAGGAGCATGTTGTGGTCAACGGCAAGGTTGGTCTCCTCGAAGATAGGTGCCAACTCAAACTGGTTTGGTGCTACCTCGTTGTGACGGGTCTTGCAAGGAATACCGAGCTCAAGAGCCTGGATTTCCAAATCCTTCATGAATGCCTGAACACGCTCTGGGATGGCGCCGAAGTAGTGGTCGTCCATCTGCTGGTTCTTGGCAGAATCATGACCCATCAGGGTGCGGCCTGTCAACATCAGGTCAGGACGTGCTGCATACAGGCTTTCATCTACCAGGAAGTACTCCTGCTCCCAACCGAGATTGGAAATAACTTTCTTGACATCTGGGTTGAAGTAGTGGCAAACCTCTGTTGCTGCTACGTTTACAGCGTGCAATGAACGGAGCAATGGAGCTTTATAGTCGAGAGCCTCACCTGTATAAGAGATGAAGACAGTAGGGATACAGAGTGTATCATCGATGATGAATACAGGAGATGTTGGATCCCATGCAGAATAACCGCGAGCCTCGAAGGTAGAGCGGATACCGCCAGATGGGAAAGATGATGCATCAGGCTCCTGCTGAACGAGCAACTTGCCTGAAAATTCCTCGATCATACCACCCTTGCCGTCATGCTCGATGAAGGCATCGTGCTTCTCGGCAGTACCTTCTGTCAATGGCTGGAACCAGTGAGTGTAGTGGGTTACGCCATTCTCGTCAGCCCACTGCTTGATGCCTTTGGCTACGGCGTTGGCGATGTTACGGTCGAGACGTGCTCCGTTGTCGATGACGTCTACCAGTTTCTCATAGACATCTGCAGGGAGATACTTGTACATCTTCTGTCGGTTGAATACCTTCTTTCCGAAGAATTCACTTGGTCGCTCGCTAGGAGCGGTTACCTCAACAGGCTTTCTCTTGGAAGCCTCTGAAACAGCTTCAAATCTTAAGTTGCTCATACCTTATATATTTTAAAATTTCTGATTTTCAATGTTTTTATATTCTGTTGGAATGTTTATTTTCCCAGCCATTTGGCTATTCTCTCCATGGCTTCCTTGCAGTCCTCATGCTCGCCGAAGGCAGTGAGTCGGATGTAGCCTTCGCCCGATGGACCGAAGCCGACACCTGGAGTGCAGACTACGCTGGCACCATAAAGCATCTCTTCGAAGAATTTCCAGCTAGGTGTATTGTTTGGCGTCTTCACCCAGAGATAAGGTGCATTCTCGCCGCCATATACTCTCAAGCCGAGTTTCTGGAGTTCTGCTCTCATGAAGTGGGCATTCTCCATATAGTAATTGATGGTTGCCTTCACCTGTTCCTTACCCTCTGGGGTGTAGATGGCTTCGGCAGCACGCTGGCTGATATAGCTTGTACCATTAAACTTGGTGCACTGGCGGCGGTCCCAGATAGGATTCAATGCCACTTCCTCACCTGCCAATGTCTTTGCCTTCAACTCTTTAGGAACGATGGTGTAACCACAACGCACACCGGTGAATCCGGCTGTCTTTGAATAACTGTGGAATTCTATCGCCACCTTTCTGGCTCCACGAATCTCGTAGATGGAATGAGGGATTTCCGGGTCGGTGATGTATGCCTCGTAGGCTGCATCATAGAGGATGATGCTCTCGTTTTTGATAGCGTAGTTAACCCATTTTCTGAGTTCTTCCTTCGAGATGACCGTACCTGTTGGGTTGTTTGGATAACAGAGATAAATCATATCCACACGGTGGTCTGGAATCTGAGGGATGAAGTCGTCGCTCTCATCGCAAGGCATGTAGGTTACATTGCTCCACTTGCCGTTCTCGAAGACTCCGGCTCTACCTATCATCACGTTAGAGTCTATATAAACCGGATAAATCGGGTCGGTAACGCCGATGTTGTTATCCCATCTCAAAATCTCCTGGATATTTCCTGTATCGCTCTTGGCTCCATCGTTTACGAATACCTCGTTGGCGTCGAGATGAATGCCACGTGGCAGGAAGTCGTTCTTGATGATAGCCTCGCGGAGGAAGTCGTAGCCTCGCTCCGGACCATAGCCTCTGAAAGAAGCCTGCTCAGCCATCTCGTCTACAGCCTTATGCATCGCCTTGATGACGGCAGGGCAGAGAGGCTGGGTTACGTCACCGATGCCCAGACTGATTACACGCTGCTTTGGATGTGCAATCTTGTAGGCGTTCACCTTCTTTGCGATGTCGGCAAACAAGTAGTTGTTGGCCAACTTCAGGAAATGTTCATTAACTAATGCCATATTTTGTTTCTCCTTTTATTTACGGTCATTATCGACCATTTGTTATTTAAGTTTGCTCTTATTTATAATTCAATTTCTCCTTCGAATGAGAAGGCTGCAGGTCCCGTCATGTAAACATGATCATCAGCCTCGCTATATTCTATTTCCAGCGTTCCGCCATCCATCACGATACTGCTTTTTCTGCCAGTACGCTTGGTAAGGGCTGCGGCTACGGCTGTGGCACAGGCTCCTGTTCCGCAAGCCATTGTTATTCCGCTTCCCCTTTCCCAAACTCGTGTCCTTATGGCGTCTGTGTCAGTTACTTGTGCAAATTCTATGTTGCATCTCTGGGGAAATGCCTTGTTTCTTTCCAGGATTTTACCATAGTGGGCGATGTCGATGGTGTCGATGTCATCCACGAAGGTAACGAAATGCGGATTACCCATGCAAACATAGGTGCCTTCAAATTTTCTGCCGTCAGCTTCGAGCACCGAAGGGCCTATGAATTGCTCGGGATTTTCAAGTTTGGGTTCCAGCATGTCTACTGTTACCGATTCCACAACTTCTTTATTATCCTGAAGATGAAGTTTCAATATCTTGATACCCGAAAGCGTTTCCAGTCGGATGGTGTCCTTTCGGGTCAATCCCTTTTCGTAAAGATACTTACCGATGCATCGGCTTGCATTGCCGCACATCATCGCTTCTGAACCATCGGCGTTGAAGATACGCATCGAATAATCCGCTCTTCTGCTGTCTTGCGGCTTTCCGATGAGAACCAGTCCATCGCTTCCTATGCCCGTGTGATAAGCACTCCAGGCAATGGCCGCCTTCTCTGGGTCAGGGATGTCGTATTGTTGGGTATCTACATATATATAATCGTTACCCGCTCCCTGCATCTTTGTAAAATGAACTGTTTCTTTCATCTGCGTTGTTCTTTATGTTTGAATACTCTTCTTTTATCTCTCATGTCTTATCTCTTTTGAGATTTGACTTTTTGCTAGTCTTTCGAATATTTCGATGACTATTTGTTTGATTTCGGTTGCAAAGGTACGACGATTTGTTGAGATATGCAAGAAAATAAATACAGAAATCTTGATTATTTTTTGCTATCTTACAATTTGTATCATAAAAATGCTTTCTGCCTTACAAATTGTAAGGAGAATAGGATAAGCCTAGATAAATTTAAAATGTTTGATAAAAAGTAAAAGCGAAATGCTTTTATTTCCTTTAAAATACTGACAAAATGTATTAATTTTGCAGCCGAAAACGAACATAGTGTAAAAGAAAGGCTTGATTTGAATAGCAACCAATGAAGGTCCGTTTTCGAAAAGAGACAATCAATAGAAGTATTAACACATTATTAATTATTAAAGGATTATGAAGAAGATTGAGGCAATTATCCGCAAGTCTAGATTCGAGGATGTCAAGAAGGCGCTTTTAGCAGCAGACATCGAGTGGTTCTCTTATTATAATGTAAGAGGAGAGGGTAAAATGCGCCAGGCTCGCATTTACCGTGGTGTGATGTATGATACCAGCAGCATCGAACGTGTGCTTCTGAACATCGTGGTTCGTGACAAGAACGTGGAACCTACCATCGCCGCCATCCAGGGGGCTGCCCAGACCGGTGAAGTAGGAGACGGCAGAATCTTCGTGATTCCTGTACTCGATACGGTAAGAATCAGAACCGGCGAGCGAGGCGACATTGCATTGTATAACGCTGAGAAAGAGGAATAATTTAAAATGTTGAATGTTAAGTGTTGAATGTTGAATTAGGCATTCTTACTTATCTTTAATAAATATTATTTAGTATTCTAATTTAACTATAAGATATTTTTATGAGCAGTTTATTATTAACTACACTTGATACGGGTAACACAGCGTGGATGATCATGGCAACCATCTTGGTGCTCTTGATGTCAATCCCGGGTATAGCACTTTTTTATGGTGGTTTGGTGCGCCAGAAGAATATTCTCAGCATCCTGATGCAGACGGTTTTCATCGTGGCAGTAGTCAGTCTGATATGGGTAGCCTTCGGTTATTCCTGGGCTTTCTCTACAGAATATGCCGATTCGGGCAATCCTCTGGCTTGCGTCATCGGTGGTTTCGATAAATGTTTCCTCCACGGCATCGGCTTGGATGCCATCATGCCTACAGGCATTCCGGAGCTCACCTTTGCAATGTTCCAGTGCATGTTCGCCCTCATTACTCCAGCCTTGATTCTCGGTGCCTTTGCCGAGCGCGTTAAGTTCAGTGGTTATGTACTTTTCACCATCCTCTGGGTTATCATCGCTTATCTTCCAATGGCCCACTGGGTATGGGGTGGCGGTTTCCTGCAGGAGATGGGAGCCATCGACTTTGCGGGTGGTACCGTAGTTCATATCAATGCCGGTGTAGCCGCTCTGGTCATGGCGCTCTGTGTAGGCAAGCGTGATGATTACCGTGCGGGTCATCCTATCACACCTCACAACATCACCTTCGTGTTCATGGGTATGTCATTCCTCTGGTTGGGATGGTTCGGTTTCAATGCCGGTAGCGGATTGGCAGCTGATGGTCTGGCAGCCAACGCCTTCCTTGTAACCCATATCGCCACAGCAGCGGCAGCCACTACCTGGATGCTCATCGACTGGATTGTAAACAAGAAGCCAACTACGGTAGGTGCTTGTACCGGTGCAGTTGCCGGACTGGTAGCCATCACTCCAGCAGCCGGCAGTACCGATATTTTCGGAGCTTTCTGCATCGGTATCATTTCCACCATCGTCTGCTTCTTCATGGTAGCGGTAGTAAAGGAGAAGTTCAAGTATGATGATGCCCTCGATGCCTTTGGTGTTCATGGTATGGGTGGTATTCTGGGATCTATCCTCACCGGTGTCTTCGCCACTCAGTATGTAACAGGAGCCGAAGGTGTACAGGGTGCCCTCTATGGCGACTGGCATCAGCTCTGGATTCAGGTTGTAGCCACTGTGGTAAGCATCATCTACAGCGTAGTAGTTACCTACATTATCTTCAAGGTAGTAGATAAGAGTGTAGGTGTACGTGTTGACAAGCGAGTAGAGGAGGAAGGTCTCGACATCTACGAGCATGGTGAGAGTGCTTATAGCAACTAAGATAGAGAATGAATATATGTATAACACCTTGACTGTATGTTTTGTATGGTCAAGGTGTTTTCTATTATAATAATGTGTAAACCTGATTTTGCCTAAATTCTTCTTGTTATTTTATCATTTGCCTGCTTTTTTATGTTAAATCTTATAAACACTTAGTTACAAAATCAATTCTTTTCATTATATTTGTCAACAAATTAAAGAGTAGACAATTATGATTAATGAATCATTTTCTATAAGATTGCGGGAAGCGCGACAGATGATGGGGCTCAGCATGGATAAACTCGTAGAGCGAACCAACGGAGCCATCACCAAGCAGAGCATCTCCCGATATGAGAAAGGCATTATGCGCCCTAAGCGTGATGCCCTGCAAGCCATAGCCAAAGCCCTCAATATCAGCGAGGAATATTTCGAAGGAACCAATCTTAAGATAGATATGCCTATGCTCCGCACCACCTCCAGTGGCAAGTTATCCGAAGACGAGTTGCAAGCCCTGGAAGCGAAACTCTCTTTTTGGGCAGAGCAGTATCTAGCCAAGGAGAAAGAAGCGGGTTTTCCTACCCGGTTCAAAAATCCGATAAAAGGCACCAAGGTATCAACCCTTGAAGATGCCATCCATGCTGCCGATCTTCTTCGTGAAAAGTGGCATTGCGGTGATGGACCTATCGCCAGCATCCTGAGACTCCTGGAAAGAAAAGGCATCATGATACTTGCTGCTAATCTTCCAGAATATGTCTTCGGAATGAGCACCTGGGCTGATAAGAAGCATCCGCTGATGATTCTCGATTTCAATCCGGAAAAGAGTAGCGTAGAGAAACTTCGCTTCACGGCAGTTCATGAACTGGCCCATCTGCTTCTCCTCTTCCCAGAAGATAGTCCGCTGAGGCTGGAGAAGCGTTGTGATCTCTTTGCCAGTTTCTTTCTTCTTCCCAAATTGGCGCTTATCGAAGAGTTGGGTTCCAAGAAGCGTGAGAAGATAACGCTGGAGGAGATGATTGACATCAAGGAACTGTATGGTGCATCTCTCGCCGCTTCCATCATTGCCGCCAGAGATTACGGCATCATCACCACCGAGTATAAACGGGCATGGTATGCCGAGCATATAGAGCCTAATCCTCGTGAAATCAATAATGGACACTATGCATTTCCTGAGACATTGGGAAGGGAGAAGAGAGTCAATTCAATCATCAAAAGTATGGAGGAATAGAATATGCAGAATGAAAGTCAAAATATAGAATATAAGGAATCATGGCGACGTGGTTTCAAGAAGATTGCCGAGGAGTTTGAATGTGCTAGCTTGCCATTGCCAACGATAGAAGAAAATGGAGGTGGCGTGATGGCGATTGTTCAGCGCAAGACGATAGACGAAGTTATCGCAGAGCGTGGCGGGGATGTCGGTGTAAATGTCGGAAACGTGTCGGAAACAAATGTCGGAAACATGTCGGAAAGCGAACTATCTGAGCGCCAGTTAAATATCATTTCTATGATTAAGGGAAATCCCTTTGTTACGGGTAAGGAAATGTCGGTAACAATGTCGGTAACGCAACGTACCATAGAACGTGACTTGTCTGTATTACAAAAAGCGGGAATAATTAGACATGAAGGAAGAGTGAATGCTGGTGTTTGGGTGATACTCGAACAAGGCAATACGAATTCTTAATAGTGTTAGATATGAAGCAGAATAATAATGAACAAATCGTCTTCGATATGTTCGAAGAGGTTGCAACCGAAAGCATCGCTGAGGCTCGGAATGTGTTCACCTATGAAGAAATTGATGGGTGCTATCAGGAGGCGAAAGAGATTGCCAAGGCTACAAAAGAAGTTTTAAAGACTTTTATTGGTTGATTTTTTTTTATATTAATAGTAGTAATGAAGACAAATGCTGATATGGAAAATGTTGATTGTAAATCTACGCTAAAACAAGATACGGAGGGGGCTTTATACATAGCCCATTCCGAAAACTGTTATGGCGAACTGCAAACGATGAAACAGCATAGCGAAGGTGTTGCTCGAATGATGAAGTCGTTCGCTTTATCTGGTGAATATGTTGACGTGTATACATATTGTGGTTTGTTACATGATGTCGGAAAATATAGTAAAGGATTTCAGAAATATATTAGAGCAGAAGGAGAAAAAGAACCTCATGCAAAATGGGGAGCTTATATGGCAAGAATGGATAAGTTAGTCAATGTCGCTTTTCCTGTCTTTGGGCATCATGCAGGATTGCCCAATAGAGATGCTATGTTCGAAACTTTGAACCAATGTGGAAAAGAAGAGAGCAAATGGCTTGATGTACTGTGTTCGTTAAAAGAAGATGGTCTATGTATTCCTCCTTGTGATAATTCTTCTTTTAATAGGATAAAGGAAAATACGACCAAAGAACTGTTTGTACGAATGCTATATAGTTCTCTTGTTGATGCAGATAGTCTTGATACTGAGCGACATTTTGAAAAAGAACAATATGATGCACGCCCGCAGTTATCCCTTGACGTAGATGTGCTTTTAGATGCATTAGATCATAAGTTGAGTTCTTTTTCTCTTGAATCTTCACTAAACAAGCTCAGAACAGAGGTGAGATTGTATGCACAGAGTCTTGCAGCGCAACCTCAAGGATGCTTCTCTATGACGTTGCCTACTGGTATGGGAAAGACATTGTGTAGTTTGAATTGGGCTCTACATCATGCAAAAGTTCATTCAAATATTAAGCGCATTGTCATAGTCCTGCCTTTTCTTAGCATCATTGATCAAACTGCAAAGGAATTGAAATCAATTTTCAAGGACCATGATGTTATATTAGAGCATCACTCAAATGTTATCTATGAAGGAAAAGAAAGTGAAGAAGAAGAGTTTTATTGCAAAGACCCAAAACAATTAGCGACAGAAAACTGGGATTATCCCATTGTCGTTACAACGACAGTGCAGTTTTTTGAGTCTCTCTTTTCGAACCAGCGATCGAAATGTAGGAAAATGCATAATCTGCAGGATTCAATTGTCATATTTGACGAGATACAAACATTACCAGTTCATCTGGCAGAATGTACAATGAAGATACTGAACGATATGTTGCATCTGTGCCGTTGTAGTATTTTGTTTTGCACTGCTACGCAACCGAACTTTCAAACCCGTGCTGACTTTAAAGGTATTGACCGTATAGTGCCATTGGTTGAGAATCCTACGGCCATATTTGCTGCCACGAAAAGAGTTGAATATTATCCGATTGCTGACTACGAAGTCCAATCAATGGATAGTATAGCACAAAAAGTTTGTGAAGAAAAAGAGCCTGTTCTCATTGTATGCAATACCAAGAAGAAAGCTAAGGCTCTGTTTGATATTATAAAAGAAAAAGGCAATATGCAGGTTCTTCACCTATCAACAAACATGTGCCAGAAGCATAGAATGGCTGTTATTGATAAGGTCAAAAGTAAACTTAAAAATGGAGAGAAATTGATACTGTGTTCTACCCAACTAATAGAGGCAGGCGTAGATATAGATTTCCCTATAGTATTTCGTGAACTTGCACCATTGGAATCTATTATCCAATCGGCAGGAAGGTGCAATAGAGAGGGTAAGCTTGAAAAAGGCAAAGTGTTTTTGTTTCAGTTAGAGGAAAAAGGACAACCTTCTGCTGAGTATAAAACTTTCACTCAATTTGCTCAGTTATGTTATCACAATAATGAAAATCGATTAACTGATGCAGATTTCTATGCAGAATACTATACGGATATAGTTAAGCTATATGCACCTGAGGACATCATAACTCCTAAACGTGAAAAATTGATGTTTCAGGATGTAGCAGATAAATATCATATTATTGATAGTAGTGCGACCTCATTGTTCGTGTATAGATATAACGAGGAAAGCTTGCAACTGTATAAAGAGATTACTAGTAAAGAATATCTTTCTCGAAAAGATTATCAGCAAATAGCACAATACTGTGTGCAAGTGTATAGCAAGTTTGAACGTGACAATTCCGATAAGATAGCAGAAACTACAAATGGAGTAAAAGTTTGGAGTGGTGCTTATTCGGAAGAATTTGGATTAAGTAACGAAGAAGAAATATTTTGCATATGATAGATAGTAATATTGTAAAAGTAAGGGTAAAAGGAGATTATGCCTGTTTTACTCAACCTGCGCTTAAAGTGGAGCGCATGACATATCCATGTATGACTCCGTCTGCAGCAAGAGGCATATTGGAATGCATCCTTTGGAAACCAGAGTTTCAATGGGTTGTTAAAAGTATCAAGATATTGAAGCCGATATCATTCTCTTCAATTAAGAGAAATGAAATCAGCTCCATACAAAGTGGTACGCCTATTGACATACTTGATATGAACAAACGTTGCCAGAGAAATAGCATCGTTTTGCGAGATGTTGAGTACATTATAGAGGCCGTTATTTATATGTCAGAAGATAATATTCAAAAGGTCAAAAACAGAGATAAAAAAGAAGGAAGAACAGCTTGTGAACCAATAGTCAAATATCGTGAGATGTTTAACCGACGTTTGAAAAAGGGTCAATGTTGGCATCAGCCTTATTTGGGTACTCGTGAGTTTTCCTGTGATTTCTTCCCTGTTACACAAGAGGATTTGGATAAAGCGACAGAGCTTAACCTGACCTATCCTATAGGTAGTCTTTTGTTTGATATTTGGTACGATAAGGATCATAATGCGACTCCAATCTATATGACAAATGCTGTTATAAAGAATAGCACGCTTGTGTGTCCTGATGAACTGAATGAAAAGATGCTTTCGACATCTCATGTACGTGCAAAGCAAGAAGACTCAGTTAATCGCATATTGTTCGACTTTAATAGAAAGGAGGAATTATGTTCGCAGAATTAGTAGAATTAGGCAAAAGAGTTTACAATGGTCACGATGCTTTAGGTACAGAAAAATGTAGTTGGGATATTGTCATTGATAGTGAGGGCAATTTCAAACAGTTGATTTCTTGTGATATAATGATTGAGGCAGAAAAACTATCAGCTAAAAAGGGGAAAGCTAGGTTGTTGCTTGATAAGCCTGAAGAAACTTTGTTGGGATACCATACACCTATAAGTGGTTCTACTACTTTAACAGAAGTAGAGAAGAAATTTGAGCGATATTTCAACAAGCTTGAGGAATATAAATCTATTCAAGAGTTAGCTCCTGTTTTTTTATTTTATAGTAAACCACAGGAGGTAAGGAAAGCTATTGATGCATTCAAAGATAAAAAAAGCGGAAATATGACCTTTATGCTTGAAGAAACCCATATCCGCTTTGTTTCTTTACAATGCGTTTATGATGCTATAAAAAAGAAATATGAGAAGGGGTTGAGTGAACGGAACAATGGCAATCGTTTATGTGCAATTTGTGGTTCTAACAAATATCCAATATTAGATGAGTCGCATGGTTCTGTAAAATTACCAAAAGGTCAGAAGGCAGGAAGTATGTTGGTTTCATATAATACCAATGCTTTTGAATCTTACAGCTTGAAAGGTAATCTCAATTCTGGCATTTGTACAAACTGTGCAAGAAACTATATAGAAGCTCTTAAGTTCCTTACTACAAATGGAATCGAAACACTCAATTCTAAGGAGGAAAAAGAGTTCAAATATACTAATCGGCAAAAGATTAGTGACGATACTATTGCCTTGTTTTGGACAAAGGTGCCTGATGATAATATCGACCCATGGTCTGATATTTGCCAACCTACAGTTGAAAGAATAAAAAAAATGTTTTCTTCTGTAGCTACTGGTGATTCTCTTCGAGCAGGAATGGAAATTGACAACTATTTCTACTGTTGTACCTTGTCCTCTGCTGCAGCTCGAATAGCTGTAAGGGATTGGCTGGCTATTAGTGTTTCTCAATATCAGAATAACTTAAAGCAATGGTTTGAAGATATTGCAACTATAAAAAATGGTGAAGTGTACTATCCTGGCATAAACTCCATTCTTTATAATTGCATAAAGAAGAAAGCTAAGCCTACACAGAGTGATTTCAAGGCTAAAGCTCGTATTGGAACCATATTATGGTATGCAGCTCTAACAAATACACCGTTGCCGTTGATGATACTTCAAAGTGTATTAAGTCAAATAGAGCATGACAAGGCTAAATATGGTTGCTTTAGTGAGGAGAAATCAACTGTTATTCGATTAGTTTTAAATAGAAACAATAAAAACAAATATAATATGAAGAATGAATTAGATGAACAAAATGCCAGTAAGGCATATCTGTGTGGACGTTTGTTTGCCTTAATCTGCAAATTGCAGTTTAAGGCGCAAGGTGAAGTGAATAGTTCTATTAAGGATAGATTTTTTGCATCTGCATCAAATACACCTGCGCGAATTATGGGCATTCTCTTGACAAAATATGTACCAGTTTATGAGAAGAAAACCAAAGGAGCATACAGTAAATCCATTACTGAGATTGCTGCTCGAATTGGTCACTTCCCAAATAAGTTTTCTATAGTGGAACGTGGAGAGTTTGCTTTGGGATATTATTACCAATATAACACAAATTCAAACAAAATGAACAATGATAATAATAATTTTAACAATTAATTAATATGGAAGCAATAAAGAATCGTTATGAGTTCGTTTTCCTCTTTGACGTTAAAGATGGAAATCCAAATGGTGACCCAGATTTCGACAACATGCCTCGTACAGACGAAGAGACTGATCAGGGGTTGGTGTCAGATGTGTGTATCAAGCGCAAAGTACGTAATTATATTCACTTGCTCAAGGGGCTTAAGACTCCGTATGATATTTTCATCAGAGAGGGCAATATTTTGAATTCTCTGATTCAAGAGAAGAGAGATGAGGCAGACAAGACTAATGATGAAGAAAAGAAAGCTGTCAAATCTGGTAGACAGGCAATGTGTGCACAATACTTTGATATTCGTACTTTTGGTGCAGTTATGAGTACTGGTGAAGAGAAAGCCGAAGAGGAAGATATTGAAGAGAAGGGAAAAAAGAAAAAAGCAAATAGTAAGAAGAAGATAAAGGGACTTGGTGTTGTGCGCGGTCCTGTTCAGTTTACTTTTGCTCGTTCTATTAATCCTATTTTCTCAAAATCAAATTCACTTACTCGTTGTTGTATTACAAAGGAGAGTGATGAGAGTAAGAATAATACTTTTGGTAATAAATATACTGTAAGTTATGGACTTTATCGTATGCATGGTTTTATCTCTGCTACAGATGCAGCAAAGACAGGCTTCTCTGAAGAAGATAAAGAACTTTTGTTTCAGGCTCTTATCAATGCATTTGAGAATGATCATTCTGCAGCAAGAGGAGAGATGAATCCAAGAGCTTTGATTGTTTTCAAGCACGATTCTCCTTTAGGTAACGCTAGAGCTGGTCAATTATTTGATCTTGTTCAAGTAAAACTCATCGGGGAAGTAGATTTCCCACGTTCATTTGGCGATTATGAAGTTACGGTACCTTCCCAAGAGGAGTTGGATAAGATATATCCAGGTGTATCAGTTGAAGAATTGATTTAGTATCATCATGTATACTGAAGATGAAATGCTCATGTTGTCGGGGATACAGCACTTTATGTTCTGCCCTCGACAATGGGCTTTGATTCATATCGAGCAACAATGGGCAGAAAATAAACTGACGACAGAAGGGCAGATTCTACACAAGAATGTAGATAATCCCTTCTATCGTCAGAAGAATGGTGATGTTATCACGCTTCGTTCCCTCCATATAGCCTCTAAAGAATTAGGATTGTATGGTATAACTGATGCAGTAGAACTTGTTCCAACTGATTCTTCAGAAGATGCTATAACTCATAATCGCTACAAAGGATATTGGAAACCATACCCTGTGGAGTATAAAAGAGGTCATCATAAGCCTGATGAAAGAGATGAAGTACAATTGGCTGCCCAGGCAATGTGTCTCGAAGAAATGTATGGTATCCATATTCCATACGGTGCATTGTATTATGATGAAGTAAAACATAGAGAAACTATTTCTATTTCTGAGTCATTAAGAAGTACGACTATTCAATGTGCCCGTCAGATGCATGAGGTATTTAAAAGCGGTATCTTGCCAAAAGCTAACAAACAGCACCATTGTAAGAATTGTTCTCTGGTAAATCTCTGTATGCCAGAAATGAGTGATTGTACTCTAGTATCAACCTATTTAAACAAGAATCTATATGAGGATATTACTTAATACATTATACGTGACCACACCTGAAGCCTATCTAAGTAAAGATGGGTTGAATGTTGTGATATCTGTGAAGCAAAACGAGATATTCCGTATTCCTATCCATAATATAGAGCAAATTATTACTTTTGGTTATATGGGGGCAAGTCCAGGATTGATGAAACTGTGTGCAGATAATAATGTTTCTCTAACCTTCCTTTCACCACAAGGAAGATATATCAGCCGTTCGCAAGGTCCGACTAGGGGAAACGTTTTGCTGAGAAAAGCACAATATAAGAATTCTGATGAACCTAACTATGCTCTTCATCTCAGTAAACTTTTCATAGGAGGAAAAATCCAAAACTATCGTAATATCTTGCGTCGTTTTATTAGAGACAATGGAGATGATGAGGCTATAGAACGTGTTTGCGAGGAACTGCTTCGGTGCAAAAGAAGAGTTTTGAATGCTGAATCTATAGATAGTGTGAGAGGAATAGAAGGAGAAGCTGCCACTGCTTATTTTGGTGTATTCTCACATCTTCTTCTAAATCAGAAAGAAGATTTTGTATTTGAAGGTCGCAATCGTCGACCACCAAAAGATGCGATTAATGCGATGTTATCTTTCGTATATACTCTTATATGTAATGATATGGCATCGGCTTTGGAGACTGTTGGCTTAGACCCATACGTAGGGTTTATGCATACTTTAAGACCAGGGCGTGCATCTTTATCTTTGGATATGATGGAGGAGCTGCGAGCATATTTGGGTGATAGATTGGTTCTATCTTTAATCAACAGAAAACAGATTACCATCAAAGATTTCATCAAGCAGGGTGACGAAGGTATCGTCATGACAGACTCGGGGCGTAAGATTATATTGTCTGCTTGGCAAAACAGAAAGAAGGAGCAGATTATTCATCCTTATTTAAATGAAAAGGTAAGTATAGGTCTTCTTCCTTATGTTCAAGCAATGTTGTTGGCGAGATTCATTCGTAAGGATATTGATGATTATCCAGTATTTTTAATCAAGTAGTGTATGTTTGTATTGATTACTTATGATGTAAACATTACCTCGGCTCATGGTGCGAAACGTTTACGCAATGTAGCAAGGGCGTGTTTGAATTACGGAAAGAGAGTTCAAAACTCTGTTTTTGAGTGTATTTTGACGGAATCTCAGTTTTTCGTATTGAGGGACCAGTTAAAAGGGATTATTGATACTGAACAAGATAGTATTAGGTTCTATATTCTTGGGAAAAATTGGAAACGTAAAGTTGAGACTTTGGGTAAGGATATGGGGCTTGACTTTACTGGTGAGCTTATCATTTAATGTATGAGGGTGCGAACCTATAGTATTGCAAAATAACCTATAGTTTCGCACCTTCTTAAAATCAGTGACTTACAAATATTATGCCTTTTATAATATTTTACGTATAATTATTTTGCCATCTTTCGCAAAATAATTATCTTTGCATCATGATATTCAGCTATTTGCTGAATATGCAGTCACACCCTTCGTGGGTGTGTGGATTGAAACAAAATAATCACGGGCACTCTTCAATTCAGCATAAGTCACACCCTTCGTGGGTGTGTGGATTGAAACTGCAAGGCAGTAGCAGAACGAAGAGCAGAAATCTGTCACACCCTTCGTGGGTGTGTGGATTGAAACGAACAATCCTAAAATCTGCTCTTGCTCTAGGCGAGTCACACCCTTCGTGGGTGTGTGGATTGAAACTAAAAGTGGCGGTCGTGTTACTAAGGGTGTTATGTCACACCCTTCGTGGGTGTGTGGATTGAAACCGGTGCTATGGTATGATGACATCAGAAAATATATAGTCACACCCTTCGTGGGTGTGTGGATTGAAACATAAAAAAAATATAGATTTTTACAGGAGTATTTTGTCACACCCTTCGTGGGTGTGTGGATTGAAACGCCTTTGGTAGCGAAGAAACGGCGGGCAACGTATGTCACACCCTTCGTGGGTGTGTGGATTGAAACCTGAATATCGCGCAAAGTTTGCGCATCAACACGCGTCACACCCTTCGTGGGTGTGTGGATTGAAACTTAAGGCGATGCATACCTAAAACATTATTAGCCAGTCACACCCTTCGTGGGTGTGTGGATTGAAACATATCTTGGAAAGATTATCAAAATATGGTTCAGGTCACACCCTTCGTGGGTGTGTGGATTGAAACAGCAGACGTTTGCACATGCTGCCACTGTTCAAGGTCACACCCTTCGTGGGTGTGTGGATTGAAACATAAAAAGGTAGTTACCAGAGTGTTACAAACTTTGTCACACCCTTCGTGGGTGTGTGGATTGAAACTGAAAAGATGCAGAAGACCAAGTTTTACCCGATTGTCACACCCTTCGTGGGTGTGTGGATTGAAACACCAACTTGAGCAGTAAACATGTGACGATGCGACAGTCACACCCTTCGTGGGTGTGTGGATTGAAACTTTGCACCATGAAAAAGGAAATTATAAAAATTATGTCACACCCTTCGTGGGTGTGTGGATTGAAACCACTCTTTGGAAAATGACAAGTTATTTGCTTATGTCACACCCTTCGTGGGTGTGTGGATTGAAACATTTGATTGGTCTTATTAGTATTAGATTTACCAAGTCACACCCTTCGTGGGTGTGTGGATTGAAACCTCAAAGTCAGAGCCACCGAATAGAGCCGACAAGGTCACACCCTTCGTGGGTGTGTGGATTGAAACTGCAGAGCAGTAGCAGAACGCAAAGCAGAAATTTGTCACACCCTTCGTGGGTGTGTGGATTGAAACATTTGATTGGTCTTATTAGTATTAGATTTACCAAGTCACACCCTTCGTGGGTGTGTGGATTGAAACCTATACTATGGTATGATGATATTAGAAAATATATAGTCACACCCTTCGTGGGTGTGTGGATTGAAACAGGTGTAATTTTGGATACTGCTAGTGGTTTATTCGTCACACCCTTCGTGGGTGTGTGGATTGAAACTCCCGCTGTGACACAAGATCCCCCTGCTTTGAGGTCACACCCTTCGTGGGTGTGTGGATTGAAACTTCTGTCGCTAGTCAGAATTGGTATCGTACTCAGTCACACCCTTCGTGGGTGTGTGGATTGAAACTACTGAGGGCCCTTTTGATGTACCTGTTCATAAGTCACACCCTTCGTGGGTGTGTGGATTGAAACAACTTATTTAAAAAAAATAGTTATGAATAAAGAGTCACACCCTTCGTGGGTGTGTGGATTGAAACTTTAAGATAACTCATCTTTTCGCTAGCAGTCTGAGGTCACACCCTTCGTGGGTGTGTGGATTGAAACTGCCTTTATTGGCTTATCATAAGATTTGTAATGAGTCACACCCTTCGTGGGTGTGTGGATTGAAACAAACCAATAGGAACAGCAGATTCATCACCATACTGTCACACCCTTCGTGGGTGTGTGGATTGAAACAAATAATCTTTAGCAGTCATAAGCAGAGTGAACTGTCACACCCTTCGTGGGTGTGTGGATTGAAACTCATTACGGTAATGGTCATTACAAATCTTATGATGTCACACCCTTCGTGGGTGTGTGGATTGAAACGTCTAAAGCGCGAGCAGATTTTAGGAATGTTCGGTCACACCCTTCGTGGGTGTGTGGATTGAAACATTTTATCTTTTTGTAGGCACGACTGAAAACGCGTCACACCCTTCGTGGGTGTGTGGATTGAAACTGATGAGAGCAAAGCAATATTTAAATATGTAAACGTCACACCCTTCGTGGGTGTGTGGATTGAAACGTGCTGGGTGTACGCCTTTATACCGAGAGCACGAAGGTCACACCCTTCGTGGGTGTGTGGATTGAAACACCACATTGTTTGCATCACCACCATAAGGAGTCTGAGTCACACCCTTCGTGGGTGTGTGGATTGAAACATGCAAGCAGTATCAGCCAAGAAGAAACAATTAGGTCACACCCTTCGTGGGTGTGTGGATTGAAACCGTGAGCAGCTTCTGATAACATCAGGATTCAGCGAAGTCACACCCTTCGTGGGTGTGTGGATTGAAACTACGTTGGTAGAGAACTTCCTAAAAGCCTACCCAGGTCACACCCTTCGTGGGTGTGTGGATTGAAACAACCTTACCACTTCCAACCGTAAGCCCTGCACAGTCACACCCTTCGTGGGTGTGTGGATTGAAACAACAAATTCGGTGGCTACAAGTATCGCAAGGCTGAGTCACACCCTTCGTGGGTGTGTGGATTGAAACTCGATGATATTGCGTTCCATCTGCTCAGGGAAGAGTCACACCCTTCGTGGGTGTGTGGATTGAAACTTGGCTGATACTGCTTGCATGAACTGAGTGTTAGGTCACACCCTTCGTGGGTGTGTGGATTGAAACTCTATACCATCTATTCTATATTCATGATTAGAAAGTCACACCCTTCGTGGGTGTGTGGATTGAAACTTCTTATAATCAGTATTTTGTATCTGCGTAAGTAAGTCACACCCTTCGTGGGTGTGTGGATTGAAACAGATTAAAGGCTTCGGCACCACTCTGCTGATTAGTCACACCCTTCGTGGGTGTGTGGATTGAAACACCGTAGGAACCATTTCCGGCTTGCTGCTGCAATGTCACACCCTTCGTGGGTGTGTGGATTGAAACCGTATTACCAACATCACGAAATTGAACATGCAAGTCACACCCTTCGTGGGTGTGTGGATTGAAACATGGGACGAGTTACAAAAGGTGCACCTTGAAAAGGTCACACCCTTCGTGGGTGTGTGGATTGAAACGGAAGCACCTCAGTACACGAAATAGGTAACAACAGTCACACCCTTCGTGGGTGTGTGGATTGAAACTATTCAGCAAACCTTTGCTCATGCTGCTACTCAGTCACACCCTTCGTGGGTGTGTGGATTGAAACTGAAGAGATACCGACGCATCAACAGAACGTGTAGGTCACACCCTTCGTGGGTGTGTGGATTGAAACGATTTGGAAGACTCGTGGTATGCTGAACCTCAACGTCACACCCTTCGTGGGTGTGTGGATTGAAACGAAAGAAAGTTTGCAAGCAACTCGTGAAACTAAGTCACACCCTTCGTGGGTGTGTGGATTGAAACACCTGTCTTAGCATCAACTGTAGGTCGCTCGAAAGTCACACCCTTCGTGGGTGTGTGGATTGAAACTTGCTGATACTGAGTATTAAAAAACTGACCAGACGTCACACCCTTCGTGGGTGTGTGGATTGAAACTGCAAATCTCTAGCATACGAACTGCGACAAGCCGGTCACACCCTTCGTGGGTGTGTGGATTGAAACTGAATATCCGGCTTATAACAAAAGCCAAAACCAGTCACACCCTTCGTGGGTGTGTGGATTGAAACATAACTAAAAATATTTTAAAATTACTTAGAATAAGTCACACCCTTCGTGGGTGTGTGGATTGAAACTCAAAACCGCATCAGCACCATCAAGCCCAACCGAAGTCACACCCTTCGTGGGTGTGTGGATTGAAACTGGACTTGATACTGAAAAATAGAGTGTGTCTTTAAGTCACACCCTTCGTGGGTGTGTGGATTGAAACCACACATATGGATAAAAGACCAACCTGTCATAAGGTCACACCCTTCGTGGGTGTGTGGATTGAAACATGATAATATTTATCTATATATTTACGTAAACGTTGTCACACCCTTCGTGGGTGTGTGGATTGAAACACACTTACTTATGATAATGCGCATATGCCTATGTGTCACACCCTTCGTGGGTGTGTGGATTGAAACCTTGTGGTACTTGTATTGCTTGCCAAAATCAAAGTCACACCCTTCGTGGGTGTGTGGATTGAAACATGAAAAGATACGTTACTACATTATCGGTGAATATGTCACACCCTTCGTGGGTGTGTGGATTGAAACTGATAAGGGTCCATTCAACATTCCTACTTATATCCAGTCACACCCTTCGTGGGTGTGTGGATTGAAACCCTAGAGTGCTTGACAAGTTTCCACAAAGGAGTTTGTCACCCCCTTCGTGGGTGTGTGGATTGAAACAGAAAACAGATTTTATTTTCTGAGCCCACTTGAAAAAGTCATTTTTACGAAAACGTGCCATTGATTGTCAATAAGTTACAATGACAAAAAATATGATTCGGGACTTTTTTAAGTGGACTCAGTTTAGTATTATACCGCAATCTCTAGTTATAAGTGTTCAGAATGTGTCTCCTCCTGCCACAGCATTCGTCTCCTCCGGTCACTGCATTCGACTCCTTCAGCTATCGCATTCGTCTCCTCCGGTCACTGCATTCGACTCCTTCAGCTATCGCATTCGTTTCCTCCGGTCACTGCATTCGACTCCTTCAGCTATCGCATTCGTCTCCTTCAGCCACTGTATTCGACTCCTTCGTCTAATGCAGCCGTCTCATTCTGCCAACTCAGTCGTCTCCTTCTGCTAACTCAGTCGTCTCCTTCAGCCACCGCAGCCGTATGTGTCAACTCAATGAAGTAGATGAACTCGTGAAATGAAGTAGATGAAGTCGTGAAATGAAGTGGATGAACTCGCATAATGAAGTTCATGATTTCTGCACAATTGCCAATACATGCGAATGGTAAAGCAAAAAGTGGTTGTTCGGAATCCGAACAACCACTCTACATGGTGCTGTTTTTCTATTCTTATTGCCACATCTGTCACCAATGCATTTAACTCTCTGATTATAAGTGAATAATGCGTGGCAGTAAGCGGTATTTCTGTTGCCACCTAATGCCACGCATTGCCACACTCTTTTTATGAGGGAATGAGATGGAAAGTGAGTAGGTTATTTCCTAACTACCAGATACTCAGTACCAAATCTTGTTCTTCTGTTCTTCAAACCTTCAATATTCTGGAGCTCTCTGCCCAATTTCTGTATACTCGAAACCTGGAGAGAAGAGCCGAATTTCTGCTTCAAAATGTCGAAAATGGCGGCTGCCATCAGATATTCGCCATTTTCCGGGGTACTTGCAGGCTCGAAAACCTGCAGAAAACATTGCTTAATTGGCGAAATCTGCTCAAATTGTCTGTTATGTTGCATGATGATGGCGGTTTCCTTGGCGTCGAAATAGGATTTTTCGCCACGCTCCAGAGCTTGCATCGCCTGCGCATAAAGCTGCTCATAGTTCAGTCTGCCACTCACATCGATAGGTCCCGTCAGTTCTACTCCCAGGAAACGGCGGTTGCCGGATGGGTCGGAAAGAATATCGGTCATGTTGCTCGTGGCGATGAAGGAGGCTAGACGAGGGAATTCCTGTACATGACTTCCGTATGGCGGCTTGATTTTCACCGTAGGCAACTGCAGCAGATTCTTCAGAAATCCCTGCTGCACCTGTGGTGAAATCTGATTGAACTCATCGAGATTGATGAGCAGAAATTGTGACATCGCCTGCAATACCTGACGCTTTTCTGACAGAATCATGTTGTCGCTGAAGCCCCACGACAGTTCGGTAGGGATGAGACGGCGGCAGAAGGTGCTCTTGTTGTAACCTTGCTTGGAAATGAGCAGCGGCATGGTACTGTTGCCATATTGACGGCGATACATGCCGCGCCACTGGTCAACCATTCCCAGAAACCAGGTGTAAAACCAGTCTTCCCAATGAGGATTGTTGGTAGGTACGGTTCGTGCCAGGGCACGGATGCGGTCCTTGCCGTCCCATTTTCCCAGACAGTCATAGAGATAGGACTCTATCGGACTGTAGTTTCTGATGCGGTCTGACTCTAGAAAATTCCTTACATCCTTGATGCTTACGTGGATGTCGGCTATCTGAACATCCAGCGTCATGCTTTTCTGCACACGGGCATCCACCGGTCTGAAATCGCCAACCCATGAATTGTTCGGGCGGTATTCGGTATATTTCATCACGGTATTGTACCGGAACTGATATCGGCTCTCCAGGTATCTGATCATCTGCAGAATTTCGGCACGGCCTTTTCTGCCTGAGGCTGATTCCTCCGTCTTTCTGTCTTTGGAATGGGTATCGTAAGCGGTGCCCACTATCTGGCGGAGTTTCTCTTCTGTCACATGTCCCCAGTTGTTGCGGCGGATATGGATGAAAGCTTCTTCTTCGCTGAGGCCCATGTTGCAGAGCTTGATGGCGATGGCTGAGAAACCGGCAAGGAACCGGTCTTCATCGTTCTGCCATGAGATGTTGGCTTTTTTCATCTCTTCCTTCGTCTCTTCTGCTGCCTTGCGGTAGAGAAATTCATAGTCATCGTATGTCTTTAAATCGTCTACATTCTTAGGGGCTGAGGCTACCCTCTTCATATTTTGGGAGATGCGCATCGCCACTGCCTTACTGTTATAATAAGGAGAGGCATCCAGCGTAAGCATGAAGTTGGATGTCAATGATGGCTTTTCGGGTTTGATGGCTGCCTGTACCTGCGACTGGTAGAGCGTTTTTACCTGTTCGTAGGCAGACTGGTAGAGTAAGTCGGCGTCGACTTCTTTTGTCGGGATTTTTCCTTCTTCATCGCAGATGCTTACGAGCACGATGAGGCTTCTGCCGTCGGCTCCTTCGAAGGCAGCGAAGGTCATCGGCAGCAGACTGACCGTCTTCTTGACGGCATCTTTTTCCTGGTCCGACATGAGGTTGATGAAGTGGAGCATCACCAGCCCGTTTGATTTCTGGAAGACGAGATTGCCGCTTTCATCCTTGTTGAATTCTGCGGCTGGATAAACGTGCTGCCATTCCTTGATGCCTTTGTAGTACTGGTAGTCGGCCTCCATGAGCGGCACACTCATTCTGAAATTGGTGACACTCAGCTTGGCATCATCTTTAGCGATGCGCTCCAGAAACCGTTCTACGGTTTTCGAACTGACCATCAGCTTGTTCTGTTTGTTGATTCTTGTAATAGTAAACTTCATATTTCTGCTAATTTGTTGATAGGGTGATACTTAGGGTTGTCGATGACTTTGCCCAGCTTTGCCCGAAGCGTTGGGCAAATGTGCCCGGCTACGCCGGTCATTCGTGACCTTCGTGTCGGTCATCCGTGCTCAATTGAAGCAATAGTTCCATGAGTTGTAAACATCTCCTTTAGCGAAGTAGAGTCTGATTAAATCTGCTTGTGTCATAGGTTTTTGGAATTAAAATTATATAAAAAGTGGTTTCACAGGAGTCGTAAGCTTCTAGGTGGAATCGGCAGGAAGTTTTCCTGTTGGTTGCAAAAATACAAAAAAATGTTCGAAACCGCAAGCCTTTTTCTCCACTTTTTTAATGTTTTTCTGCGAAAACAATAAGTATTCCTCTGCTTTTTCGCTGAGAATCCCCCGTTTTTCGCCCGAGTGTGGCAATAGGTGGCAATAGGTGATAATAGAAAATGCCCTTATTGCCACGCTTAAATAGCTAAAAACCAATTGGTAAACTTGAAGCGTGGCAATGGTGGCATTAGTTTGAGGAAAATCTTTCTCATACATAGGCTTTCCTCTTTTACTAATAAATGTTATATTCCCGCCATTCCTTTTCCAAATCATTTGTTTTCTCCTGAATTTACAGTACTTTTGCAGTAAGTATTTGGTTAAAGATTAAAAGTGCGATTTAAAATAAGGTGTAGATTATGCAATACAAGAATATCATATTCGATTTAGGTAATGTCCTGGTGAAACTCAATCTGGAAGGATGCATCGGGGCTTTCAAGGCGATAGGAATGGGGGAACTGGCGAATCCGAATCCCCAGAGTGAGGGGATGAAGCTGATGAGCAAACTGGGTGTGGGAATGATTAACACCGAAGCATTCTGCGATGCAGCCCGTGAGTTGACTGGAGCTGATGTGACAAATGAAGAGATCATCGATGCTGCCAACAAGATGCTGGTGGAGATTCCTGATGAGAAAAAGAAGCGACTCCTGCAGTTGAAGAAGGCTGGTTACCGCCTCTTCCTCTTGAGCAATACCATTGATATACACTGGAATTATTGCGTGGAGCATCTCTTCCCTTATCAGAACCATGGGGTAGAGGATTATTTCGAGCACTGTTTCCTCTCTCAGCGAATGCATTTGGCTAAGCCTGATGCCCGTATCTATGAAGAGGTAGTCAAGCAGGCGAACATCCATCCCGATGAAACCCTCTTCATCGATGATCTGAAGGAAAACTGCGAGGCTGCCGAGAAGCTGGGCATCCATACCTTTCAGAACGTGAAGTTCGATGATTGGCTTTCACTTCGATTCTGACGGATATGTCAGAATCGAAGTGATTCGAAAAAAATATGAATTTCTTCGCTTTTTCCAATAAAATGTTATACCTTTGTGGGCTCATAATAACTAACAAATAATATCAAAATGAATTTTTACAAGACATTAGGACTGAAAAACAGTCGTATTGACGTGGCTGATGCCTTGAGAGGATTGGCCGTAGCAGGTATTATTCTCTATCACTCTGTGGAGCATTTCAATATGTACGATGGAAGCATAGCGCATGCTTATACGCTGGGTTGTGATGATTGGATGGCAGATGTGCTGGCTTTGCTGCTGTCGGGAAAGATGTATGGCATCTTTGCCCTGCTCTTCGGATTGAGCTTCTTTATTATGAATGATAACCAGCAACAGCGGAGAAATTGCTTTTCTGGAAGATTCGCCTGGCGAATGTTCCTCCTGGCAATGCTCGGTATCGTGAACACCGCCTTCTTTGATGGCGACATCCTCTTCTCCTATGCCATCTATGGACTGGTTCTCATCCCATTGAGTTATCTTCCTACCAAATGGCTCTGGTGGGGGCTGCCTTCCTCTTTATCCAACCGGTAGAAATCTACTCCCTCATTACCGGATGGCAGGTAGATGCATCGTCGTTGGGAGAGGTGTATGGAAACATGTATCATGGTCATCAGCACGGCAGTTTCCTGGAGAATGCTTATGGCAACCTGCGATACGGACAGGTGGCTACTTATTACTGGTGTATGATGAAGGGAAGACATACGCAGACTATCTGCCTCTTCATACTCGGAATGCTGGTGGGTAGAAAGCGTTGGTTCTACAATGAGAACAACAACCTGGCTTTGTGGAAGAAGATACTGGCGGTTTCCATCCTGGTATTGATTGTGGGAGGCATAGCTGATGTGCGCCACATGGAAACATGGAACAATTGGCTTTATCCTATCTACAACTTCTTCATCCTCTCGTTTGTAGTATCAGGATTCATATTGTTGTGGTACGGAAAGGAATGGTTCAGAAAGGGATTGTCGTTCCTGCGCCAGTTTGGCAAGATGAGTTTGACCAACTACTTTCTCCAGTCTATCATCGGTTGTGGACTGTTTGCTTATTATGGCTTCAATCTCCAGACGAAACTCGGCATCACCTATGCCTTCTTTGTGGGTATTGCCATGGTGGTAGTGCAATGCCTCTTCTCCAACCTCTGGCTCAAGTATCACTCCCATGGTCCTTTCGAGGGAATTTGGAAGAAGCTGACCTGGATTAAGTTCTAAATTTTCAAGTTTACTGTAAAACTGGAGACTCCAGTTTTACAGTCTTATCCCATATTTCCAGTTGCCTTCATTCATCATCTGCGCTGGCATAAATTCTTTCATGCTGTTGATGATGGTGTTAAGCATCCGTTCTTTGATATAGTCTTCCCTGATGTATAGGGAGATGCGTCTCTGGGAAAGATAATCTCCTTCTATCTTTCTTACATTCTTGCGTTGTGCCTCATTTAGAAATTCGAGGTGCATCTCAGGAATGATGGTGAACCCGCTGTTCTCATCCACGATGCGAATTAAAGTTTCTATGCTGCCTGACTCATAGATGTGGTGCCCTTTGCTCCTTGCTTTACAGAAGGAGAAGGCACTATCGCGAAGGCATTGTGCTTCTTTCATAATCCACATGTTCCAGATTCTCTGGCTTGAACACGGGCAGCTTGCGCCAGCAGTCTTCCGATAAATATACATAAAAGCGTTCTGTGTAAAGCGGAATCTCAAGTATTCCTTTACGAGGCAGGTCTGAAATGGCAATGCCAGCATCTATTTCTCCATCTTGCAAAACATGAAACATTTCTTCTGATTTCATCTCTTGAATAGAGAGGTTTACTTCAGGATAATCTTTTCTGTAATGCTTGATGAATTTGGGAAGAATGTAAGGAGCAATGGAGGGACCTACGGAGAGAGACAGAGATTTGCCAATCTGGTTCTTTTCTTCAGCCACGAGTTCTGTGATTTTCTCTAGCTCCAAAAGTGTCTTTTTAGCTTGAAGGATGATTTTCTCTCCTGCACTCGTTGGTGTTACCTGTTTGTTGGTGCGGTCGAAGATGCGCACATCGAGTTCTTCTTCTAACTTCAGCAGCATGGCGCTGAGTGTGGGTTGGGAAATATTGCACGAGTCTGCCGCCTTCGCAAAGTTGCGAAAGCGGTTGATTGCTACGATATATTTGAGTTGTTGCAGATTCATTTTGCTTTGAGTTATCTTGCTTTAATTTATCTTGCTTTGAGTTTACATATCAGCTGTGTCATGTTGCCCATAGGACAGAACACGCACCAGGTTCTTGGACGATAGATAATGGTGAGCAGAACGCCCACAATCAGCGAGGTGAGCATGATGCCGTAGAGGCCGAAGGCAAACTGCGCCTTCCATGGCTCAATCTCTACCGGGTAAGCCCAATGCCATGGCACGTTGAAGGTCCATAGCAGGTGGATGGTCTGATGGAGATCTTCTGTGCCCTTTGCCACCATTGTGGTGAGGATGATCATCTGTATGAAGAAGAACATGAAGAACAGGAGGAAGCCATGGCGGAACCATTTAGACGAGAACCATCTTGGTGCCGCCTTCTTGCGCGACCATCCCAGGGTGTTTCCTATTTGCAGGAAGAGTTGTCCTCGTCCACAATAGTTGTTGCAATATCTCTTTCCACCTCCGAATATGGCCATGAGCAGCGGAATCAGAAAACAGATGACTCCGAGCCATGCGAACACGATATTGAAGAATCCGAGGATGAAATAGGTGGCAGATACGAGCCACAGGTAATCACTCCATTTCTTATTTTTCTGTTTTGCCATGCGAATCAATTTGATGAAATTAAACGGGTTGTCTTAAAACTTTATGGATTACTCCTGCCGGACAGTTTTTCTCGCAGATGCCGCAGCCTATGCACTTCTCCTCATCTATCTGGGCATAGCATCCCTTGTAGATGCTGATGGCATCCTTAGGACATACTTTCACGCAAACACCACATGCCACGCAGCGGTTTTGCTCGTTAATTGCTTTATACTTAGCCATATTGTTACTTACTTCTGAATACCTTCTTTTTCCAGTATCTCTTCCAGAAATTCAGATGCATCAGCCACGCAGAGCGGACACTTGCGAAGCACCTTGCCTGTGCCCACACCTTTCAGCAGTTTGCATTGTGTGGCACCATTGCGTTGCTTAAACTTATCCATTATCATTCTCATGCCCTTGATAGACTTCGCCTTGTCTTGTGTTGCGAGTCCAAGTACGATGCCAGCGCCAACGAGGGCTCCGCAGGTTCCCTCCATGTTACCCATACCTGCAGCAAAGGCATTGCCAGCGTTCTTGATGGTTTCCTCGTCCATACCGGTGAAGTCGTGGTAGGTGCAAAGCACAGCCTGTGTGCAATTATGTGAGCCACAACGTTTCTTTTCTGCTGCTATTTCTTTTCTTGTTTCCATTGTCATTTTTCTCTTTGTTTTTTTATTTTCTTATTTGTAATTTTGATTTCGGCTGCAAAGATAATACTTTTATTATAGATAAACGAAAGATTCTGGCTATAAGTTGATAGATGGTATCTATTGTGGCTTTTTGAAAAAAAAGGTGTGTCATGGACTTATGTCTAAAATGTTTATATTTCACGAAAATAATCTCTGATTTATGCCGTAATCTGGAATATTTTTCGTATCTTTACACCATCAAACAGAATGACTATGTTTAAAAAGAAAGATCCGAATCCTCAGTTAGATATATTCACGGCTCCCTCAATGCAGTTAGGAAGTCGTGCTTCAAAGATCGATATTTGCCCTTTTCGGGTCTGTCAGAGAAGCTTTCGGCTCTTTCAAAGCGATTTCTCGAAAGATATTCACCTGCGGAGCCAATTGCTATGTTTCACTCAGCATGACCACACTGGTCATGCTGGATTCAAAATATGCCCCTTTTTAAAGTGGGCTCAGTAAATATAGATAAAGATATGAGACTCAATCTTAGTTCACAAATCGTACTCAATAAAGTACCTGTAGAGTTCTACAAGCCAAAGACGACTGTAGAATACTCTGAAATCTCCAGAATGGAGAAGATTCATACAGATATCTTTGCCTCTATGGCAGAAGGTGCCAGTCATGTAGCTGATAAAATAGAAGCTGGCATCAAGGCTGCACAGCAGGAAGGCAAATTCTATGTGATGGCGCTGGGTGCCGGTTCTTCTCTCTATTCTGTATACGATGAACTCGTTCGCCGTTACAACGAGAAGACTCTGAGCTTCCGCAATGTTGTTGTATTCAATGCATACGAATATTATCCGCTCCAGAAGGACAGCTCTCTCCGTACCATCAACCAGTTGAAGGATCGTTTCCTTAATCATGTGGATGTGGCTGAGCAGAACATCTTTACACTGGATGGTTTTGTGGCACAGGATGCCGTACAGGACAGTTGCCGTCTTTATGAGCAGCGTATCAAGACCTTTGGCGGTCTCGATGTAGCCCTCATAGGTATAGGCCGTTCGGGTAATATTGCAGCCAACGAGCCAGGTTCGGGCATCCAGTCGATGACCCGTATCATCCTCATCGGCAATACCTCTCGCGAAGAGATGGAGAACAGTGAGCAGACCAAGGAAACCATTCCTCCATGTTCGCTCACCATGGGTATCGCTACCTTACTCTCAGCCAAGAGCATCTATCTGACAGCCTGGGGCGAAGAGAAGGCAGAGATTATGCAGAAGGTGGTAGAGAACTCTATCACAGATACTCTGCCGGCATCATTCCTTCAGACTCATCCGAATGCTCATGTTGTCATCGACCTGGGTGCAGCTCACCATCTGACGCGTATCGAGCATCCATGGCTCGTAACTTCATGCCAGTGGAGTGATAAACTGGTGCGTTCTGCACTGGTATGGCTCTGCCAGAAACTCGGCAAGCCTATCCTGAAGTTGACCAATAAGGATTATAATGAGAACGGACTGAGCGAACTTCTGGCTCTCTATGGCTCAGCCTATAATGCCAATATCAAGATTTTCAATGATTTGCAGCATACCATTACCGGATGGCCAGGTGGTAAGCCAAATGCCGATGATACCTATCGTCCGGAGCGTGCAACACCATTCCCTAAGAAGGTTATCGTGTTCTCTCCACACCCAGACGATGATGTTATCTCAATGGGAGGAACCATCCGTCGACTGGTACAACAGAACCACGATGTGCATGTAGCTTACGAAACATCAGGAAACATTGCTGTGGGTGATGAGGAAGTAACAAGATTCATGCACTTTATCAATGGTTTCAACCAACTCTTTGCTGACTCAAAGGATAGTATCATCTCTAATAAATATAAGGAAATCAAGACCTTCTTTGCCAAGAAGGAGGAGAGTGACTTCGATACGAGAGATATCCTGACCATCAAGGGACTGATTCGCCGTGGTGAGGCTCGTATCGCTTGTACCTATAATGATATTCCGCTTGACCATGTACACTTCCTCGACCTGCCATTCTATGAGAGCGGCAAGATAGAGAAGTTGCCTATGACCGAGAAGGATGTGGAGGTAGTGAGAGCTCTGTTGCAGAAGGTGCAGCCACATCAGATTTATGTTGCCGGCGACCTTGCTGACCCTCACGGAACCCACAAGAAGTGTACTGATGCTGTTCTGGCAGCTATCGACGAAGAGAAGAAAGCGGGTGCAGAATGGTTGAAGGACTGTCGCATCTGGATGTATCGTGGTGCCTGGGCAGAATGGGAGATTGAGAATATCGAAATGTGTGTTCCATTGAGCCCTGAGGAGTTGCGGGCAAAACGTAACTCTATTCTCAAGCATCAGTCGCAGATGGAGAGTGCTCCTTTCTTGGGTAATGATGAGCGCCTGTTCTGGCAGAGAGCCGAGGACCGTAACCGTGCTACTGCATCGCTCTACGACCAGTTGGGTCTGGCATGCTATGAGGCCATGGAGGCTTTCGTGGAGTACAAACCATTGTAATACCTTATTAATATATTTAACTGAACTTCCTGATATGCGAAAGTTCAGTAAATAATAAAGTGACCCTAGTTTTAGGGTTGAGAGTTTGTCTTTAGGTTTGTCGCTTGAGGGGGCATTTAGGCCTTTCAAGCGGCTTTTTTATTGCTTGTTTCAAAATGAAACGAATAATGTGTAATTTGCTTTCATTTTGTTCTGTATTTTAAAAAGAACTATGCAAAATAATAACTAAATAAAAATATTAATATCAAAAAGTAAGTAATATTATGAAATATTAAACAAAATGTCGTACCTTTGCACCAGAAAATAAACAAAATGTAAATTAATTAATAGGAGAGATTAACATGAAAAAGATTGAAGCAATCATCCGTAAGACTAAGTTTGAGGATGTAAAAGAAGCTTTGCTTGCCGCCGACATCGAGTGGTTCTCTTACTACGATGTAAGAGGAGAGGGCAAGATGAGACAGGCTCGAATCTACCGTGGTGTCATGTATGATACCAGCAGTATCGAGCGAGTGTTGCTGAATGTTGTCGTGCGCGACAAGAATGTAGAGAAAACGATTAATGCCATCCAGGAGGCTGCCCGTACAGGCGAGATAGGTGATGGTCGAATCTTTGTAATTCCTGTCGAGGATACCGTAAGAATCCGTACAGGTGAAAGAGGCGACATCGCTCTCTATAATGCTGAGCAGGAGAAATAGTGATTAGTGTTTTATGTTTAGTGCTTAATGTTTACTTAGAGGGGTAGCATAAGCACGGCTTTGATGGCTAACATTAAACGTTTTCTTAAAATTTTATGAATCTTGTGTAGTGAGGGCGCATGCCAATTAAACATTAAACACTACACACTAAACAGTAAAAAGATTATGAGTGTACAGGATTTAGGAATTTCAGTAGATACCGTATGGATGCTCTTGGCAGCCATGTTGGTCTTTTTCATGCAGCCGGGATTTGCCCTCTGCGAGGCGGGCTTTACCCGTAGTAAAAATACAGCGAACATCTTGTTTAAGAACTTTGTCGATTTTATGATCGGTTCCGTTCTCTTCTGGTTCGTAGGTTTCGGATTTATGTTTGGTAGCGATGGCGCCGGTTTCATCGGTATGCCTAACTTCGGGGATTTGTCTTTCTATACAAATGCAGCCGGTCTTCCTACTGAAGGCTTCCTAATGTTTGAAACCGTATTCTGCGCTACTAGTGCTACCATCGTTTCAGGTGCTATGGCAGAACGTACCAAGTTCTCCATGTACTGCGTTTACTCATTCTTCATTTCATTGATTATCTATCCTGTAGAGGGTCACTGGACATGGGGTGGCGGTTGGCTTTGCAACAGCGAGGCAGGTTCGTTCATGATGAACACCTTCGGTGCAGCCTTCCATGATTTCGCAGGTTCTGCCATCGTACATAGTGTTGGTGGTGTACTTGCCTTGGTTGGTGCTATCTGCTTAGGTCCTCGTCTGGGTAAGTATCGCAACGGCAAGAGTACGGCTATCCCTGGTCACAACCTCATGGCTGCTGCCCTGGGCGTATTCATCCTCTGGTTCGGCTGGTTCGGTTTCAACCCTGGTTCTCAGCTTGCTGCTTCTGGTGAGGTTAACCGTGTTGCTATCAGTCACGTATTCCTGACAACCAACTTGGCTGCCGTTTGTGGTGGTCTCGGTACTATGTTCACCTCTTGGATTAAGTATGGCAAACCTTCGTTCTCATTGACATTGAACGGTATTCTGGCTGGTTTGGTAGCTATCACCGCTGGTTGCGACTTGGTTAGTCCATTGGGTTCTGCCATCATCGGTCTCTTGGCAGGTATCATCTTGGTATTCTCTATCGAGTTCATTGATACCAAGCTTCATATTGATGATCCTGTTGGTGCAAGTTCAGTTCATGGTGTATGCGGTATCTTCGGTACCTTGATGACTGGTCTTTTCGCCCTTGATGGTGGCGCCTTCTATGGTGGTGGCTTCGGATTCTTCGGTGCTCAGTGCTTCGGTATCCTCTGCATCGACCTTTGGGCAGCCGTAACAGGTATCATCCTCTTCTGGGGTATCAAGAAGATTGCTGGCCTCCGTGTTGATAAGCGAATCGAGGAAGAAGGTCTCGATATCTACGAGCATGGTGAGAGTTGCTACAACTAAAGATGCTTTCATATAACGAGCGAGAGAGATTTTTCAGCAGAAGTTTTGGCGAGCAGAGTTATAATTAGTACCTTTGAACAAGGTACGCTGCATCTCAACAATATAAATAAATCGCGATTTATTTTGTATTGTCTTCGATTTGCAGTACCTTTGCTGCCGAAACTTTTAAAAACAAAAATGTATCACATAAAAATAAGAGAATATGAAGAAGATTTTTGATATAAAGAAAATGGGTGCCCTTGCACTTGGTTTGGTTGCTTTTGCTCCTGCTGCTTCTGCTCAGGATGAGGTTGAAACTACAATCGCTGCAGATGTTGTAAACCAGTATTACTGGCGTGGTCAGTCACTGGGAGAAGTCTCTCTGCAGCCAACACTCGGTATTGGTTACAAGGGCTTGTCTCTGACAGCTTGGGGAAGTGTAGGTATCTCTCAGCCAGAGGATACTAAGGAGTTTGACCTTACCTTGGCTTATGAAACCGGTGGTTTCCATATCGGCGTGACCGATTATTGGTTCAACTCTCCTAACGAGAAATATTTCGCCTATAAGGCACATGAAACTTCTCATGTGTTTGAGGCAAATGTAGGTTATGACTTTGGTCCAGTTGCCTTGAACTGGTACACCAACTTTGCAGGCAATGATGGATTAAATAAGGATGGTGACCGTGCTTATTCTTCATATGTTGAGGCTACAGCCCCATTCAAGTTGGGCGGTTGTGATTGGGCAGCAAGTATAGGCGCAGTTCCATTTGCAACATCTTTCTATGGTGATGCCAATGGTTTTGCAGTTGCCAATGTTTCACTGAAAGCTACCAAGGATTTGAAGATTACAGATTCTTTCTCTGTTCCAGTCTTCGCTCAGGTAGCTGCTAACCCTAGCACCGAAAAAGCTTACCTGGTAGTAGGTTTTACCTTGCAGCCATAATAGGCTCTTAGGTTTTTCGATATAATCTTACGTTGGTAGGTTTAAGTTTTTATTTTAAATGCCGATAGTTCCGTCAAAGAGCTATCGGCATTTCTTTGTATGATATGGGGGTAAGAAACTGTGTATAATGCCCTGGATGTTTTACTGCATATCTATGAGCGTATAATATGCCCTGGATACGCTTTGTTTATCTTAAAAATGATTGTATTTTACAGATTGTAATTAAATAGTATATTTTTCTTTTCAGTTTATTATATGTTTTAATCTAATATGCGTTAATATGTTATTGTTGTGATAAAGTAAAGACAAAATGCTACTAATCTTTTCTTTATTCTAACAAAAAGTTGTAATTTTGCACCCGAAACATAGCAAAAAGTAATTTTAAACTTTACTTTTGCTTGGTTTGCTCCTAAAAGAATGGATTGGACATGCCAAGGTGAATAAGAGAGAACAAGAGTTAAAAATAACCGTAAAAGAAAGGAAAAGATTTATGTGTGGAATCGTATCTATCTTCAATATTCAGGAGCAGACTCCTGAATTGCGACAGCAAGCGCTTCGTATGAGCCAGAAGATTCGCCATCGCGGACCAGACTGGAGTGGAATCTACTGTGGTGGTTCAGCTATCCTGGCACATGAGCGTCTGAGTATTGTAGACCCTGAAAGTGGTCGCCAACCTTTGTTTGCACCAGACAAAAAACAGGTGCTTGCCGTAAACGGTGAGATTTATAATCATCAGGACATCCGTGCTCGTTTTGCCGGCAAATACCAGTATCAGACCGGTTCCGACTGTGAGGTGATTCTTTCTCTCTATCGTGAGATGCGAGCAGATTCCGACTTTGATTCCTTAATATATAAAGGTGAGGATGCGCTCCACGCCCGTATCTCCAAGATGCTTGAAGAGCTGAACGGTATCTTTGCCTTCGCCCTTTATGATGCCGAACGTGATGAGTTTCTCATCGCCCGCGACCCTATCGGTGTTATTCCTCTTTATATTGGTTATGATAAGGATGGAAAAGTGCTGGTGGCAAGCGAGTTGAAGGCTCTGGAAGGTCAGTGCGACCACTACGAGCCATTCCTCCCGGGCCATTATTATTATAGCAAGAACCCTGGCATGAAGTGTTACTATACACGCGATTGGTTTGAGTATGCTGCCATGCAGAAAAAATATCAGATTGATGATGCCAAGAAGGCTGAAGAACAGCTGAAGGATGCTGAACCTCAAGAGAAAGCTGCGGTAAATGAAATCCATGATGCTCTCGAAGCTTCTGTCAAACGCCAGTTGATGAGCGATGTACCTTACGGTGTCCTTCTCAGTGGTGGTCTTGATTCTTCTGTCATCTCTGCTGTAGCTGAGAAGTATTCTTCTACCCGTGTAGAGAATGGGGGAGAGACCAAGGCATATTGGCCACGTCTGCACTCCTTCGCTGTTGGTTTGAAGGGTGCGCCTGATCTGGCAAAGGCACGTTTGGTTGCCGAACACATCGGAACTGTGCATCACGAAATCAACTATACCATTCAGGAAGGTCTGGATGCTATCCGTGATGTCATCTATTTCATCGAGACCTATGATGTTACCACTGTGCGTGCATCTACCCCGATGTATCTGCTGGCGAGAGTGATCCGCAGCATGGGTATCAAGATGGTGCTTTCCGGTGAGGGAGCCGACGAGGTATTCGGAGGTTATCTCTACTTCCACAAGGCACCGGATGCCAAGGCATTCCATGAGGAAACCGTACGAAAGTTGGGTAAACTCTATCTCTACGATTGTCTGAGAGCTAACAAGAGTTTGGCTGCATGGGGCATCGAGGGCCGTGTGCCTTTCCTCGATAAGGAGTTCCTGGATGTAGCGATGGGTATGAACCCGGTTTTGAAGATGTGTCCGGATAAGACCATCGAGAAAAAGGTGGTTCGTGAGGCATTTGCCGATTTGCTTCCAGAAGAAGTGGCATGGCGACAGAAGGAGCAGTTCTCCGATGGTGTGGGCTATTCATGGATTGATACCCTGAAGCAGATTACCGCATCTGCCGTCAGCGATGAGCAGATGGCGCATGCTGCTGAGCGATTCCCTATCAACCCTCCACAGAATAAGGAGGAGTATTATTATCGTTCTATCTTCGCCGAGCATTTCCCAAGCGACAGCGCTGCCAAGAGCGTACCTAGTGTGCCTAGCGTAGCATGTTCTACAGCCGAAGCCCTTGCCTGGGATGCCTCATTCAAGAACCAGAACGACCCTAGCGGCAGAGCCGTGGCGGGAGTTCACGAACAGGCGTATAAATAAGTGAAGAGTGGAGAGTGAAGAATCACTTTGTACTTCATATTTAAGTAAGAAAAATAGTTAGAAATAACCGATATAAAACGAACAAGAAATGGAAAAAGGATTGTACAGTTCAGCCTATGAGCACGATGCGTGTGGCGTAGGTATGGTGGTGAATATCCACGGTAACAAGAGTCATGAGCTGGTCGATAACGCCTTGAAGGTACTCGAGAACATGCGTCATCGTGGTGCAGAGGGTGCCGATAACAAGACGGGTGATGGTGCCGGTATCATGCTCCAGATTCCACATGAGTTTATTCTTCTTCAGGGTATCCCAGTGCCAGAAAAAGGTAAATATGGTACGGGTCTCGTCTTCTTGCCTAAGGATGAGAAGAAACAGCAGGATATTCTCTCTATCATGATTGAGGAAATTGAACGCGAGGGATTGCAGCTGATGCATCTCCGCAATGTGCCTACTAACCCTGATTGTTTGGGTGAGGCTGCTTTGAGTAACGAACCAGCTATCAAACAGGTGTTTATCACAGGTGTTACAGATGATAAGGTGCCTGTCTTTGAGCGCACCCTCTATCTTATCCGTAAACGTATTGAGAAACGTGTCAGCGATCCTGATTTCTATATTTGTTCGTTGTCTAATTCGAACATCGTATATAAGGGTATGTTGAGCAGCCTCCAGCTGCGCCAATATTATCCTGACTTGACCAATAATTATTTCACAAGCGGTCTGGCTCTGGTTCACTCCCGCTTCTCTACCAACACCTTCCCAACATGGAGTCTGGCTCAGCCATTCCGTCTCCTTGCCCACAATGGTGAGATTAACACTATCCGTGGTAACCGTGCCTGGATGAAGGCTCGTGAGAGTGTGTTGAGCAGCGAGGCTTTGGGCGATATCCGTGAGATTTCTCCTATTGTTCAGCCTGATATGAGTGACTCGGCAAGTCTCGACAATGTATTCGAGTTCTTCGTGATGAGCGGTCTGTCATTGCCTCATGCCATGGCTGTGATGGTGCCTGAGAGCTTCAACGACAAGAACCCTATCTCTGAGGATCTGAAGGCATTCTATGAGTACCACTCTATCCTGATGGAGCCATGGGATGGTCCTGCCGCCCTGCTCTTCAGCGATGGCCGTTATGCTGGTGGTATGCTCGATAGAAATGGTCTGCGCCCTGCACGCTATACCATCACCAAGAACGATATGATGGTAGTCGCATCTGAAGTAGGTGTGATGGATTTCGATCCTACTGAGATTGCCGAGAAGGGTCGTCTGCAGCCTGGTAAGATCCTCTTGATTGATACCCAGGAAGGCAAAATCTATTATGATGGTGAAATCAAGGAGCGCCTGGCTGCCCAGCATCCATATCGCCAGTGGTTGAACACCAACCGTATTGAACTGGAGAAACTTCGCAGTGGTCGAAAGGTGGAAAATGGTGTGGACAACCTCACTCGCAAGGAATTGGAATTCGGTTTTGGCGAGGAAGATATCGACGGTACTATCATCCCAATGGCTACCAAGGGTCAGGAACCTACTGCTTCTATGGGTAATGATACTCCGCTTGCTGTGCTTTCCGACCAGCCACAGATTTTCTTCAACTACTTCCGTCAGCAGTTTGCTCAGGTTACCAACCCTGCTATCGACTCTATCCGTGAGAACCTCGTGATGAGTCTTACCGAATATATCGGTCGTGTAGGTTCCGGCATTCTGAACCCAGACGAGAGCAACTGCAAGATGGTTCGTCTGCCACATCCTATTCTGACCAATACCCAGCTGGATATCCTTCAGAATATCCGCTACAAGGGATTTAATACAGTAAAACTCCACATGCTCTTCGAAACCGCCAAGGGCGAAGAAGGACTGCATGAGGCTCTGGATGAGCTCTGCAAGCAGGCAGCACAGAGCGTGGATGATGGTTACAACTACATCATCTTGAGCGACCGTGGCGTGGATGAGACCCATGCCGCCATTCCATCTCTGCTCGCCGTGAGTGCCGTACATCATTATCTGATTGATGCCGGCAAGCGTGTGCAGACAGCCCTCATCGTAGAGAGCGGTGAGATTCGTGAGGTAATGCATGCAGCCCTCCTGTTGGGTTACGGTGCATCAGCCCTCTGTCCATACTTGACATACGCCATCCTCGACGACCTTGTAAAGAAGGGAAAGATTCAGGAGGATTACCATACAGCCGAGCAGAACTACATCAAGGCTGTGAAGAAGGGCTTGTTCAAGATTATGGCTAAGATGGGTATCTCTACCATCCGAAGCTATCGTGGTGCCAAGATCTTCGAGAGCATCGGTTTGAGCGAGAGCCTTCTGAAGAGCTACTTCGGAACAGAGGTGAGCACTATCGGCGGTATCGGACTCGAGACCATCGCCCGTGATGCCATCCGCCTGCACGACAAGGCATTCGGGACCAAGAAGCTCGAGTTCCTGCCAAGTATGGGACAGTTCCACTACCGCAAGGACGGTATCAAGCACGCTTGGAACCCAGAGACCATCGCCACCCTGCAGCTCGCAACCCGCAAGGGCGATTATGATCTCTTCAAGAAATATACACATCTCGTTGACGATAAGCAGGAGCCTATCTTCATCCGCGACTTCTTCAGCTTCCGCAAGAATCCTATCTCTATAGATAAGGTGGAGCCGGTAGAGGAAATCGTGAAGCACTTCGTTACCGGTGCGATGAGTTTCGGTGCCCTCTCCAAAGAGGCTCACGAGGCAATGGCACTCGCCATGAACGCCCTCGGTGCCCGAAGCAATACCGGTGAAGGTGGTGAGGATAACGAGCGATTCCATTCTACACAGGATGGCATCAGCCTCTCAAGCAAGACCAAGCAGGTGGCTTCCGGTCGATTCGGTGTGACTACTGAATATTTGGTAAATGCAGAGGAAATCCAGATCAAGGTGGCACAGGGTGCTAAACCGGGTGAGGGTGGTCAGTTGCCTGGCTTCAAGGTTAACGAGGTCATTGCCAAGACCCGTCACTCTATTCCTGGCATCAGCTTGATTTCTCCTCCACCTCATCACGATATCTACAGTATCGAGGATTTGGCTCAGCTCATCTTCGACCTCAAGAACGTAAACCCTAAGGCGGCTATCTCTGTGAAGTTGGTTGCTGAGAGTGGTGTGGGTACCATCGCTGCCGGTGTGGCTAAGGCAAAGGCCGACCTCATCGTTATCTCTGGTGCAGAGGGTGGTACAGGTGCCAGCCCTGCATCAAGTATGCGTTTCGCTGGTATCTCTCCTGAAATCGGACTTTCTGAAACCCAGCAGACACTGGTGAAAAACGGTCTTCGCGGACAGGTTCGTCTGCAGGTAGATGGTCAGTTGAAGAGTGGTCGTGACATCATCCTGATGGCTTTGCTCGGTGCTGAGGAATTCAGTTTCGGTACGGCAGCCCTCATCGTTTTGGGTTGTGTCATGATGCGTAAGTGTAACTTGAATACCTGTCCTATGGGTGTTGCCACACAGGATCCTAAGCTCCGTGCGCACTTCCGTGGCAGCTACAAGTATCTTATCAACTACTTCCGCTTCCTCGCTGAGGAGGTTCGTGAATATCTGGCAGAGATGGGTTACACCTCATTGAACGATATCATCGGTCATACCGAGCTCATCGTCCGCAAGAAGGATGAGGAGATTGTTCCTACCGAGGGTTCGGATGCCGTAGAGCCAGAGGTGGCCAAGAGCATCAAGGAGAAGGCCGACTTGCTCGATTTCTCTCGTCTCTTGCATCGTGAGACAGGTCATTGCTCGCTCTATCATACTACCGAGCAGATTCATGACCTCGACAATGTACTCGACCAGCAGTTGATTCGTGGTGCACAGCGTGCCATCGAGAATCAGGAAGAAGTGAACCTCGATTTTGCCATCAAGAATACCGATCGTGCTGCCGGTGTGATGCTGAGCGGTATGATTGCCGAGAAATATGGTGAGGCTGGTCTTCCAGACAAGACCGTGAACGTGAAGTTCAAGGGTTCTGCAGGTCAGAGCTTCGGTGCCTTCCTGGTTAAGGGAGTGGATTTCAAACTCGAAGGTGAGACCAATGACTATTTCGCCAAGGGACTTTCAGGAGGTCGTGTTTCCATCCTTCCTCCTATCCGCAGCAACTTCTCTGCTGAGGATAACATCATCGCCGGTAACACCGGATTGTATGGTGCTACAAGCGGTGAGTTGTATATCAATGGTAAGGTAGGTGAACGCTTCGGTGTTCGTAACTCCGGTGCCATCGCCGTGATTGAGGGCGCTGGCGACCACTGCTGCGAGTATATGACGGGCGGTAGAGTAGTAGTGCTCGGTGAAACTGGCCGTAACTTTGCCGCTGGTATGAGTGGTGGTGTTGCCTACGTATGGGATAAGAACCACAACTTCGATTACTTCTGTAACATGGATATGGTGGAGATCAACCTCGTGGAGGACAGCACCTATCGCAAGGAGTTGCACGAGTTGATCCGTCAGCATTATCTCTACACCGGCAGTAAGCTTGCCCGTACCATGCTCGACGACTGGAACCACTACGTAGAGGATTTCATCCAGGTAGTGCCAATCGAGTACAAGCGAGTTCTCCAGGAGGAGCAGGTAAAGAAGTTGCAGCAGAAGATTGCGGATATGCAGCGAGATTACTAATTTTAAAATTAGAAAAAAGATGGGAAATCCAAAAGCATTTTTGACTATACCTCGCAAGGAAGCAGGTTATAGACCAATTCACGATAGAATCCTCGACTTCAGCGAGGTAGAACAGACATTGAATAGCAACGACCGCCGACAGCAGGCTTCACGTTGCATGGATTGTGGTGTGCCTTTCTGTCACTGGGCTTGTCCGCTGGGCAACAAGGCACCGGAGTGGAATGATGCCCTCTACAAGGGCGACTGGGAGCAGGCTTACCGTCTCCTCAATTCCACCAACGACTTTCCGGAGTTCACAGGACGCATCTGTCCTGCACTCTGTGAGAAGGCGTGTGTATTGAATCTCATGGATCATGAGCCAACCACCAACCGTGAGGATGAGTGTGCCATCGTGGAGCACGCCTTCTCTGAGGATTATGTACATGTTGAGATTCCTGAGCGTAATGGCAAGGCGGTGGCTGTCATCGGTGCCGGTCCTGCGGGATTGGTAGCTGCCAACCAGTTGAACCATAAGGGCTATAAGGTAACTGTATTCGAGGCACGTGAGAATGCCGGTGGTCTGTTGCGTTATGGTATTCCAAACTTCAAGCTCAACAAGAGCATCATCGACCGCCGTCTCCGTCTTCTCGAAGAGGAGGGTATTGAATTCAGATACAACCAGCATATTGACGTTACCAAGTTGCCGGAAGGCTTCGATGCCTACGTGGTATCTACCGGTACACCAACTGCCCGCGACCTGAAGATTCCTGGAAGAGAGCTGAAGGGTGTTTATTTTGCCCTGGAACTTCTTTCTCAGCAGAACCGTATCCTCGCCGGTATGGAGTTCTCTAAGGACGAACTGGTTACCTGCAAGGGCAAGGATGTGCTGGTAATCGGTGGTGGTGATACTGGTTCCGACTGTATCGGTACCGCACATCGTCAGGGTTGCAAGAGCGTAACCCAGATTGAAATCATGCCTAAGCCAGTGGAAGGCCCAGAGGATCCTAAGAATCCTTGGCCAAACTGGCCTCGCACCCTGAAGACAACTTCCAGTCATGAGGAGGGATGCACCCGTCGCTGGAACATCAACTCTCTGGAGTTCCTGGGAAAAAACGGCAAACTGACAGGTGTGAAGGTTCAGCCTATCGACTGGAAACCAAACCCAGAGGGTGGTCGCCCGTTGATGGTAGAGGCTGGCGAACCGGAGATTATCAAGGCAGAGGCCGTATTTTTGGCCATGGGCTTCCTGAAGCCACAGCAGCCTGAATTTGCTGAGAATGTATTCGTGGCTGGCGATGCAGCAAGCGGTGCCTCTCTGGTAGTACGCGCCATGGCAAGCGGCAGAAAGATTGCTGCCCAGGTAGATAAGTTCCTGAACAAATAAATCGGTTATTTTTAACTATAAGTGTAGGGAGGTTGACCTCAGTGATGAGGTTTTCCTCCCTTTTTTCTTTCTTCTTCTCCCTCGTTCCGCCCTCATCACTCTCGTTCCGCACCCGTTCCAGGCAGTTCCATCGCCTGTCCTATGAATAATAATCAACAAAAAAGGGTTTTATTCGTGATTTCTCTCCATATTTTCCTTAATAATTTGGCATTCCCAAATATAAAGTGTAAATTTGCACTCAATATTTCGACTAATAATAATTAAACTAAGGAAATAACAGAAAATGAAAAAGAAATTATCAACCGTTCTTTTAGCATTGGCTGCCTTTATGCCAATGACAGCACAGAATCTTGTAAAGGGAGATTATGGTTATCTCTATTGTCACATGAGCGATAAGGGGGAGTGGACAGCCTATGCCATTTCCCGTGATGGCTACAACTATCAGGACATCAATGATGGCAACCCTATCTTCAATCCAGAAGAGCATGCCCGCATTGAAGGCGGAACCCGTGATGCCTACATCACCCGTATGTACAATGGCAAAGGATACATCATGGTTACCACCGATATGTGCGTGCGCAAGAGCCACAAATGGGACAACTATGGCATCGATCTCTTGAAGAGTAAGGATTTGAAGAACTGGACCAGCGTTACCTTCGATTTCCGCAAGGGCATGCAGAACTTCTGCGATGCTGCCACAGCTACATCTCCTTATAAGGACTGGAGCACCATCAACCGTGTATGGGCACCTCAGATTTTCTGGGATCCTGACTATTGTTGGGAAAACGGTGAGAAGGGCGGATACATGATTTACTATTCCATGCTTAACCGTGCTGAGGAGAAGTACGACCGCATGTATTACAGCTATGCTGACAAGACCTTTACCAAACTCACCACTCCTAAGCTACTCTTCGACTGGGGGTATGCTACCATCGATGCCGATATCAATTTTCTGAAGAGCGATGGTCTCTATCACATGCTCATTAAGAAAGAGGGTGGAAAGAGAGGTATCTTCACTGCTACCAGCAAATATCTCAATCATGGTTGGAGCGCTCCTGTCGATGATGACTTCGTAAGTTTCGAGGGAAGTAAACTGACAGAGGGAAGTTCTGCCTTCCAGCTTATTGGTGATGATACTTGGCGTGTGGCTTACATCCAATATAGTGATCATCCTAAGCATTACCGTATCTGCAAGGCAGATAAGTATCTTCGTAATTTCTCTGATCCTGTGGACATTAAGGGAGTTACGGCTCCTCAGCATGGCAGTTTCATGAGAATTACCAAGAAAGAGTACAAAATGCTCCTGAAATGGAACCAAGAATTAAAAAATATAGAAAAATAAGTGGATTTATTGTTAAGTGCATAGCCGTATAGAATATTTAAGGGATTTATGCTTGTTTGGTTTAGATAAGATAGAAAAAATATGATTGTGCGCGCGTACATTATAATATGTAAAGCAAAATTTATATGCATATCTCTCTATTCAACATGATCCTAGTAAAATCTTTCACAGGTGTATTTGCTAAGTTGAAATGTAGTTTTGTGTAATCCTCGGTAATGGGGAAAAATAGTCTTTAAAGTGAGTTTAATTGTTTATATGTGTTAAATTTTGGCTAAAATCTGAACTTTTTTGCGAAAAGATTTGGTGGAATGAAAAATAGTTAGTACTTTTGCACTCGCTTTTGAGAAATACACTTTCTCTTAGCGATTAAAGAAAGAGTTCTTTGAAAGATTTTACATAAACAGACAAGTAGTACAAGAAGC
>OOBQ01000004.1_pt1 | contig 117619 bp, 80 predicted proteins | sample 1670941 | NCBI WGS metagenome assembly OOBQ01 (sample SAMN06348106, study PRJEB24527) | human gut metagenome | biome: human gut; feature: ankylosing spondylitis patient; material: feces | host: Homo sapiens | place: China | collected 2015-10 | reverse complement strand
TAATTTAACTTAATTATTTTAACTTTTCTTCGTTCATACACTACGCTGATGCAACTTAGTACCGTTACCAGGCAAGAAGTAAAATGAACCTTATTTTAATCTTTCAAGCATCCGATAGGAACTACAAAAACACCATCTTTTCTTCGATATTTCCTCAGTTGGCTGAATTTTGTTTCCTCAGTTGGCTGGATTTTATTTCCTCAGTTGGCCGTTTTTTATTTCCTTAATTGGCTGGACTCATTTTAATCAACAGGTTTTGGTTGCCTGAAAGCAGAAGGCGTTACCCCTCTCATCTTCTTGAAGAACTTGGTGAGATGAGCCTGGGAGGAGAAACCGAAGGTATTGGCTATCTCCTGAACCGTATGCGTAGTGGTAGAAAGCTCGCGCTCTATCTCCTTCACGATGTATTCATCGATGATTGCCTTCGGCGTCTTACCGGAGATGCGACGGGTAACCTGAGCCAGATAACGGCCACTCACATTCAACTGGTCGGCATAGAAATGAACATCGCTGTAAGTGCGGCAGAAGTTATTAACCTGCGAGATAAACTGGTTGTAAAGCTCGGAACTCCTGCCCTGCAGATTGCTTTGGCGCACAAGTTCTACATTGATGAAATCCTGTGCCATCGCCAACGCCTCCTCCATCTTCTTGCCCTGATTCAGATAAACGGCAAGAGCTGAAGAGAAACGGTTGATGAGACCATGCGAATTGGCATTGTCGAGGCGATAGATCCGGAGCCCCTGCTTCTCGGCAAGGCTCAGCAGTTTGGAATTCTGAAGAATGATGTCGCTCTCCTTCTTGCGTGACACGACGACAGAACAGAGCGGCAGCAGACGGTATTTGATCTGGCTCACCACATCTTCCGTCATCAGCGCATCGCCCTGGCTCGACCAGATGGCAGGGGCATAGATGATATGGGCAGGACGGTATTTGGTCAACGCATCGATGACCACATTCAGCGTCTCCACCCTACGTATCATACCAATCTTCACTATATCAGGCTGCATATCGTTCATGATAGCCTCTATCTGCCCCGAAACAATCTCGGCAGGAATATCAAAGAACTCCTGAATACCGAGCGTATTCTGCACAGTGATGCTGGTTATCGCCGAAACAGCATAACCGCCCAACTCGGAAATCGTCCTGATGTCCGCCTGCACACCAGAGCCTCCGGTGCTGTCTGAACCTGTAATCGTTAATATCATATCCTTAAACTTTGAACCCGATGATAAGTTTGAGGGCAAAGATACAAAAAAAGAGCGAATAATCCGCAGAATTTGCAGATAATTCGCTCTTTTTTTTATTCTTCAGTGAGATCTTTACATTCCTTGAGTATCTCGGCAGGTACCTCATCGCAACGCTTGTAGCGGCTGATGTCGGTAACATCATCCTTGGCGGTCCATATCATGGAACCGGAAGCCAGGAGGCGGGTTACGAGATAACTCTGGTACCAGTCGCCCTTACCGTTATCATAGCTTCCGCTGATGATGTAGCCCTGGTATGGATCGTTCTTGATAGCGAACGAACCGGTGATATGGCGACCATACATACTGTCAAACTTCTGATACATCTCGAAAGTCTGGTCCTTGCGGTTGAAAACGATGTAGCAGTATGTGCCCTCAGCAAGAGGTTCACCGTTCCACTCAGCCAACTCCCATGTGCCATGAAGATTGGCAGGTGTAACTTCCAGAGAAGGCTCCTCCGGTTCCTCATCATCGCTGCTGCAGGCTGCAAAGCCGCAGGCAAACAAAGCAATCACCAGGAGGGTGAAGAGTTTTTTCAAATATTTCATTGTCTTGGTATTTTTTTCTTTTTTACTTTTTTACCCTTTTACCTTTCTAACTTTACAACGACCTGTATCGTTCTGTCAGACGGACGGGCGTCCAAGCCCTCCAGAATAACAGGGAAGGTGAAGGATTCGGGCATCGTAGCCGGAATCTTATCGGCTATGATGGTGATGACGAGGTCAGCCTCATCACCCGGTTCTATCACCTCAGGCTCTGTCGTAAGACGGGCATAAGGAGGAAGAAGGAGACTGGATATACGGAGCGGCTTGTCACCGCTGTTTCCGCAGAGGATGCGAGCCTCAGGCTCTGTGCCCGGCTTTACCTCTGTGATACTTGCCTTCGCCTGTTTCAGTCTGAGTGCGCCCATCTTGTGCGGATAGCGCGCCCACTGGTCAGCACCCGGCAGCACCTTTCCCGTTAAGGCAAGCTTAACGGCAGGCTGTCCCTCTACCTCTTTCAGATAGAGATAAGCACCCGTATTGATGGTGCCCGGATAGCGGTTAGGCGTGAAGGTGATCTGCACCTGACAGGTATCGCCAGGCTTCATCACATCGCCCCTGACATAAGAACTGGTACATCCACAGGTGGTTCTCACCTGTGTGATGTGCAGTATCTTCTTGCTCACATTCTTACCTACGAAGGTGAAGGTGCGAGGCGCATCGTCCTCGGTCATCGTACCTGCATCGATAAGCGGATGCTCAAACTTCAGCAGTTCCTCCTGCGCATTCACCGTAACAGGCAAAGCCAGGAAGAAAAGCGATAGGAAAGCAAATATCTTCATATTACATCCAACCATTGTTACCGGCACTCTTTCTAACGGTCACAACTACGGTCTGGCTGGTACCATCGGCAGCTGTTACGGTGAGCGATGTACTTCCGGCAGCGAGTCCCTTCACGATGAGCGTCTTGCCATCTACCGAAGCAGAAGCTACGCCGTTCTTCGCTACAGAGCAAGAAAATCCCCCTGTCTGACCTGCGAAATATGCAGCGAGGTTGAGAGAAACTGTCTTCTCGATGCCTACATACACGTTAGGCAACTTCATATCAGAACTGAATTCCTTGTTCGTGATTTTATTCAAGAGCTGAGCTGCATCAATCAGACCAGCACCCATCTTGCCGATGTACTTAGAGAGCTGTACAATCTCTGGCGAAGCACCTACGGTAGTATGGTTCATATAGTAGGTCTTAGTTGCACCATTCTGATAATGACTATCCAAATCCTGCACAGATTTCTTCATCAGGGCTACGAAGTCGGCAGCACGATAATGACGGTTCGTCTTGGCAGCATAAGCGAGACCCAAGGCAGCCACACCCGAAACATGAGGACAAGCCATAGAGGTTCCCTCCATGTAGCCGTAAGCAGGCTGACCGTTCTTGATCATCGTAGAGAGCACAGCACCTTTTTGCTCGGTGGTCTCTGCCCAGTATTCATCTTCCTGCTCGCCAATCTTGCTGTAATATTCCAAGTCGCCACCAGGAGCGCTCAGGGTTACGAGCGAACCGAAATCGGTGTAGCAGGCTGGAGTATAGTCGGCAGCTAATGAAGATACGCAGACGCACTTAGAGTAAGCACCTGGGAAAGCAGGATTGCCAGCATACTCGTTACCGGCTGCGAAGACTGGAATACCACCGTCGATGACACCATTAGGCGAACCGGCATTGTTGATGAAGTAATCCAGAGCTTCCTTCTCCAGCGGATAGGTCTCAGCCCATTCCTTCTCGGTAGCAGGGCCCGGAGTATAACCGTTGATGATACTAGACTCTGAAGAGTTGTAACCCCAACTGCACTGCAGGATGACAGCACCATTATCGGCAGCATACTTGATGGCTCTCGCCTCGCCTGCCAAGGTTACACTGTTCTGACCGGAGAATACCTGACAAGACATAATCTTGACACCAGAGTTAGGAGTTCCGTCACCACCGGCAACACCAGATACACCGATACCATTATTATTTACGGCTGCAATGGTACCAGCTACGTGAGTACCATGACCGGTGTCATTGGCATCAGTCCAGGTAATATCGCCGCTCTCAGTAACGAAGTTGTAGCCATGAAGGTCGCCCTCATAACCGTTTCCGTCGCCGTCAGTCTGGGCACCCTGAACACTTTCGCCCGGGTTGCACCACATGTTGGCTGCCAGATCAGGGTGCGTATACATCACGCCCTCATCAAGAATAGCCACGATGATAGAAGGATCGCCTGTACAGGTCTTCCATGCCTCAAGTGCATTCACATCACATCCTGCCTTAGCGCCTACCTTGTTGTTGTTGAGGTTCTCAAAATCATAGTTGCCCTCGCCCAGGTTACGGTAATGCCACTGGCTGGTAAAGCCCGGATCGTTTGGCTCGCCATTGGCTGCTGAGCGGGTAGACTTCTGCTGAAGTGCCTTATCGCTGAGATAGATGCGCTTGCTGTCGGTATTGTAAGCACGCTTGATGCGGCCGTTGGTCTGAACCTTTGAGATTTCGCCCAACTGCTTCAGGCGCTCGGCAGCCGTCTTCAGGTCGGTTCCCTTATTAAACTTCACCGTATACCAGAGGTGGAGTCCCGCCTCGCGGGTTCTTGCCTCAGTATTTGCATCTACCGGGAACACACGCTCGAAGCTGTAGCTTCCCAGGATGTCGAGCACCTCATCGGTAGAAGGAATACCCGAACGGGTAGCCTTTCCGGCGCGGGTCTTGCTCAGTTGTGCCTGGTCGAGGATATCGCTCATCTCCGGACTGAACTTAATCAGCAGTTCACCCGCCTCAGCATCTGCAGGAATGGTGATTTCTGAATTGCCGTCAGAAGAGCCGATGGTTGACAGGCTGTCAGAACAGCCCGTCAATGCCAATGCGACCATTGCTATATAGAAAAACTTTTTCTTCATTGTTTGCTTCTATATTGTTTTTATGTTTATCTTACTTTTTCTTAGTTCTCCTGTACTTAGCCATCAGCGCAGCTTCATCAATATCGCCTGCTGCCACGTATGTGCGGTAGTAGAGCGGATAAGCTACACCCGGAACCTTCCAGTTGCTGCCTGGGGCGCTGGTTCCGTAATAGTAGTCGTAGCTGTAGCTGTCATCTGTCATATTAGAGAAACCAACGGCAGCGCCATCGCTATTCTTACCCTTAGGCTGCTGGTTGAACACCATCGTTGGTGCATTCCATTCTACCAGGTGTGGATGGAAGAGAATCCAGTTTGGCACCTTTCCTGTAAAGAAATTCAGGTTGAGTGACAACTGACGGCAGTTTGGCAATACACGTGGCACCTGGAGAGGATAAACATCCGCACTAACTACAGAACCATCCTTGTGTTTGCAGGTTACAGGATTATCCCAGCCTGAGAGCAACCACTTGCAGGTATCGCCTACCAGCTTGTCGAGATAATCTTCCTTGTTGGTAGAGAAGTCAGACTTGGTGTATCGGGTAGCCTTGCCGGCAGCCTCCAGTGCCTCAGTCATCTCTTCATCGGTAGGAAGTTCACCCTCCAGGAAGCAGTAAGACAACTCCAGTGTATTCAACTTATCCCATGTCAGGAGCTTGAGAAGCGCCTGGCGGTCTGGGGTTCCGGCATTTACCTTACCATACAGTCCGATAGGATAGTTATTATAAACATAGACGCCTGATGCATTCTTTTCGCCCAGCGAAGCGATGTCGAAGAGAACATCCGTACGGCGCTGTGCGTAGAGAATGAGATTACGCAACTTAGGGAAGTTCTTCTCGTTGACGATATCGGTGATATCTGACAACTTGTTGAAGTTGTTACTTACCAGGTTGAGCGATTCAAGACTCTTGCCCAGATTAATAAAGTTAGCAGGCAACTGAGTCAGACCGTAAGCCTGAACGGTAAGATTCTTCAGATACTTCAGCGAGCAGATTTCATCACCGAGGTTCACCTCACGAATCTGGTTGTTCTCGTTGGAAGCAACAGAGAATGACTCCAGGAACTTGAGGTTGCCCACTTCCTTAGGAAGAGTTTCGCCACTCTTGAGGTTGAACATGCTGAACTTGACAGAACGTACACGTCCTAAAGCCTCAGGATGTTTTTTCACTAAATCATCAGTAGCTTCCCAGAGCGTTACACCACTCCAGTTGCGCATGTTATCGCTGGAATCGAAGGTAGCAATGCTACCCAGTTTCTGGTTGATCATGATGACAGAGAGAGAGTCACCGGCACGGTTGTCCTCAATCTTTGGTGCTGCCTTCTGACGAACGGTCAGGATAACATCATCTGTAGGATTGCCATCTGCATCTACCAGCTGGTCTTCAGCCTTGATTGGCACGAGATGAACCTTAGCCACACGAACGGCAGGAACCACGTTCATCGCCCAGCGGAACTTGAAGTTCACGGTGCGAGGACGGTACTTTCTGTCCAGCACGATACCCAGGTTAGTACCTGTCAGCTTATCTTCGTCCTTACTGTTCAGGAGCCAGCCCTCACGCTCGCTCTCGTTCTCTGCCTTCTCGGCATCGGTCAGATCACCCTCAAAAGAATACTCTATCTTACCAATCTTGCATTCCACGTTGGCAGAAATCAGACTCTCGAAAGCACGGTTATCGTAAGAATCGGAGTTTTCGATTTCTACAACAGAATCCTTCAGGAAGATCTGCTTGCCATAACCGAACTGGGTGATGGTAAGCTTGCGACTCTGTCCGTTGGCACCCTGGAAACTGAGTTCTGTGCTGCGGAGCGTGTTGGAAAGAGTAGAATCCACCTTGATAGTACCCTCAACAGAACCCACGCCGTTGGCAGGCGAAAGCGTCAGCCAAGGCTCAGAGGTATTAGCTACCCAGTCCTGTGAGGCAGCGATGGCAATCTGCTCTGTTCCACCCTGAGGGCCTATGGCTATCTCCTTTTTATCGAGCGCCAGTCCTCCTGGGATATCGACATCATCCTTATCGCTGCAGGCTGTGAAAAGCCCGGCAGCGAGAACGATACCTAATGTCAGTTTATTCATATATTTCATATTACTACTTTCTTATAGGGTTTAATTTTCGAGATCCAAAGCATCGCAACCGCGGATGTCCTGATTCTTGTTGTAGAACAGCATATACCTACCTGCCTTGATGTATGCGCAGACGCTCGTTACATCGATAGAGATGTTAGGGTTGTCTGCGATATTCAGGATATAAAGGTGAGAGGTCAGTGTCTCTTCTACCTTACGGATATCGTTGGAACCAATCTGGAACTGAATCAGGCTCGGACAGGTTGTGATTCCTGTAGGCCATGTACGCAGGCAACGCTGGTCGGTCTTCTCATCACGCTGGTGGTTGATGGCAAAGGCACGGAGCACGGCACTGTTCAATGGCTGGGTTGGCACCTCGGTGAAGCAGTTGTAGCTCAAGTCCATATTGGTAATGTATGGCAATGTGGTTGAGCGGAAGTCATCAGAGAGGGATGTCAACTTGTTGAATCGGAAGTCGATAACCTGCAGCAGATAAGCCTTCTTGCCCTTGATGGAACCCTTAGGGATGGTGCGCATCAGGTTGCCGCTCAAATCGATGGTTGTGATTGGCGAACCGGCAGTAAACAGCTCTGAAGGGAACTTCTCTATCTTATTGTTTGACAGACTGACTGAAGCTGCATTAATACCCTTGTAGGTACCATGACTATTATCTACACCTGTAATCTCGTTGTAAGAGAAGTCTACAGAACCCATCTCGCGAACAGAACTTGCATCGAAGATATTCGGAATCTTCTTCAACTTGTTATGAGCGAAAGTCAGACTTTCCACATCATCTGTAAAGGCACAGAGATTAGCAGGAATCTCTTCAATCTGGTTGTTGTTCAGATAGAGAGAAGAGAGAGCTACCTCAGAACCAAACGGATGTACCTTCTTGATATTATTGTAAGCCAGGTCGAGCAAACCGAGATTTACCATCTTTCTCAATGCAGAAGACTCAGGGAACTCCTCCAGGTTGTTGTAACTCATATAGAGAATCTGGAGTGTCTTACCGGTCTTCTCCTCAGCTAAGCGAGTCCAGTCATTTCTCAACTGATTAGCAGAGATTCCCTTGCATCGTGCCAGGTTCATCGCCTGCAATTTAGGGAGTTTATAGTAGAAGTCTGGAATGCGACTGATCTTCGGACAGTTGTAAAGCTCGATATCGGTCAGGTTTTCCATCTTGTCCCAATCCTCATCCTTAAACTCCTTCGCAAACTTACCATAAACAGGATCATCAGCATTGTAGAACCTCGCACAAACCTCATCGGATGTGATAGAAGAGTTACCGATATAGAACTGCTGCAACTTAGTCAGGCGATAGATGGCCTTAGATACACCTGTAATCTTGTTGGTCAATGTACCGATCTGCGCATCCTTCAGGTTGATGCGGCTGTCCTTCTTAATTCTGTTCTTCGGTGCCACCTTAGGATCAGAGTTGTAGCTTTCTACAATCATATCCGACATGTTGGCACGTGGGTCATACTTCAGGAACTTGTTCTCATAGTCGTGACGCATGCTGCTCTTCTTTGCTGCAGTCAGACTGTTTGCATCATAATTATTGAAGATGTTGGCACCAATCTTCTCATCGTGAGAACCGAGGTTGAGCACCTGGAGTTCTGTCAGCTGTCCGATGGCATCAGGTACGATTCCCTTTGCACCGAAACCGGCGATAACGAGACCGATGACACGGCCGTTGCTGTTGAGCGTTACGCCCGGCTGTTCGCCCCACATATCGAGTTCCTTGTTGAAGTTCCAGTTAGCTCCCTTGAAGGTAGCATCGCCATAGAAGCTCCACTCCTTACCATGGAGAGATTCCCAGATAGCCTTCAAAGCCTCATAGTCCTTGATATACTCCTTTGTCTTGGAAAGGAGGATAGGCACCTGAGCCGTATCATTCAGTTGATTATCCTCTACGATAAACGCCTCACCCTTTACAGGCTGGGTTTCGTACTTGGTCTTCACCGCACCTGTCTTCCCGTAGGTGGTATAAGAGGTAACCTGATAAGTACCGGCAGGCAACCATACGGTAGAATCGCAGTAAGCTGTACCTGTGTCCATATACTTATCGTTCTCATTGTCAGGATTCTGATGCTCTTCGCTAGACTCCTTATATTTCACCTTCAGTTCAGGAAAGGTATAGGTCTCACGGGTAAAGAGGTTGGTTACGCTGACGTCAACGAGACGGATGTTAGAGAAGAGATACTCTGTACCACCGGCACGGGTCTTCTCCCACTCCTTCACGAGATTGAACTTCACCTTACCACGCTCCACAGTCTCCACCATAAGGTTCTGTACTTCCAGACCGCCACCTACTACAGTGAATGTTTCGCCGGCAGAAGAAGCCAGCAACTCCTCGTCTACCGCATCATAGAGATAGAAACCGATAACGGTGTAAGTACCCGAAGCGAGTTGCAGTTTTTCACTTCTCAGACCATACTCTGCATTCTCTGAATTATAAGAATTGAGCACCAGTGTCTGAGACACAGTTGTACCGTTGTGCTCCATGACCACCTTGATTTTCTTGGCATCATCCAGTTTCTCAAGTTTGTCAAGGGCAGCAGCACGGGTAGCTCTAGAAGAAACCTTCTTGCTGAGTTTGAACTGCACATATCCGTATGTGCCGTCCCAGCCTCCGGTTTCATCATCCGAGCAACTTGTTGCTGCAAAGGTCAGGAGAGAGACCAAGAGCAACAAGAGTGCCTTTGAAAATATTTTCATTCTGTTCATTACTTTCTAATTTTTCTGATAGAAGTATGTTTCTTACTCATTCCCTCACCAGGAGATTCAACAACAAGAACCTTTACAGGAGTTCCGTTGTCCTTGAATACCATAAACATCGGAGTAGCAGCAGGAACATTTACGAAGAATATCCAGTTATTATTCATATCCATACTAAGCTCTGCATAAACATCATCTCCGTTGTTATCCTTAACTGTAAGATAGCCTGTCTCCATCATAGTGTAAGGGTCCCAATCCTTGATATTAGGATTAACTGTAAGAGAGCTTCCTACTCCTGACTGAGCGACATATATTTCGTCACCATTGTAGCCAAATTTTTCTGATATGATAGAACCATACGTTGATTTATCCTTCTTGCACTCTACTGGCAAGTAGTTCATCTCCAAGATTGTAGGCGCTGCAGACTGATCATCAGCAGAAGAGTTGGCCTCCTTCTGTACAACATTCATCAGGAAGTAACGGTCGTAATCGCTCTTCACTGTCATGAAGTCTTCCTCCAGCATTCCGTCGGGTCCATTCTCCAGACTCTCGAATACGCTCTGTGGCAATGCATAGACCAGGAACTCACGGCTTCCGCTGCCTAATGGAGCGACTGTGAGCTTCACATCACCCTTTTCACCCTGCAGTTTCACAGCACCAGATGTATCCTCGAACAAACCAGCTTCCTTTTTCTCGAAGACTACCAGCTGGTAAGCATCACCCAAAGTCTTGAGGGTGAAAGGAACGAAGTTGTAGAAGGTGAAATCGTTGGTATCACCGCCATTCAGGCTAGAACCATTCTGAGTGAACACCTTACCATCGAGAGATACATTCCATACTGCCCACTGTGAAGAGGTTGGATAAGTAACATCCATGGTGCTGGTGGTCATACCATTATAGATAACAGGTATGGTTACAGCAGCCTTGCCATCCTCAGAAGTGAAGGTTATGGTGTAGTTGCGGTCCTTAGCGATGGCATACTTAGCACTTACGCCCTGATTCTCCTTGAAGGAAACTCCGCCTACAGCATCCTTGTTAGGTGTACCTACCAGGAAGCCGCCTTCCAAGTCTACCCAAGCTGGAGTATTGGTAACAGCAAAACGGAAGTTTGACTTTACGGTAAACTTGGTGTATACATTGTAACCTACAGTGATACCTGTCTCGGTGATATTATTGCCAGCCGCATCGTAAACCTTCAGCTCATGGTCGGCAGCCGAACGCTTAACCTCAGCGATGGCAACCTTCTGACCACCCATATTCAGGAAGAGCTGAGCCACGCTCATATCCTTGCTGGCATCATCATCAGTAATCTTAACCTTGATGGTCTGCTTGCCTGCAGTACCATTGAGTACGAAGGCATCTGTTTTCTCGCCCTGCACCAGTTTACACCAGATTTTGTCTGAAGAAAGGCTCCAGCTCTCGTTGGCATCGAAGGTGAAGTCCAACTCAGCACCAGCTGCACCGCCGATAGTCTGTACCTGTGGGAACACAGGAGTTACGGCATCGTCATCGCTGGAACAAGCGGTGAACAGAGTCACTGATACCAGTGCCATCAATACGAGCCAATATTTTGAAATCAATGTTTTCATTTTCTTTTTATTCTACGATTAATATCCTTGTTCTTTCAATTTCTCTGCCTCTGCATCGCTGATCCATTCATACATGGTGATGAAGGTTCCTACGTTGCCGAATAATGAACCATCTTTGTTGTTTACACTCATAACAACATACTGCAATACATAGTTCTGGCAGGTGTTATAATAAGAGGTATAGAGAGAAGGCTGGCTGATGCGCAACTTGCCGTCTCCATAGATGGTACCGAACGCCTCACCGGTTTCACCAGCTATCTGGTCGTCCATCTCTACCTTTGGCTCAAGAATGTTCTTGGTATTGAACTTCAACTTCAGGTTGTAGCCCTTATAGTAAACATCCTTCAGCAAAACGGTATTCTCCTCGCCTTCCACTACCTCTGTCTTGATCAGACGGTTGGTTACGTTGTTCAGATACTGGCTGTAGAAGGTAGATGTTACCATGCACCAGCCTGAGAAGTTGTGGATATCGAAAGGACAAGACTTCTGCATTACCACGTGGGCATAGTCCTTATAGAGATCTGTCCAGTTATACTTCTCCGGAATCACCAGTTTCAGGGTGAAGCCGAGCGAGTCGGTCTTGCCGATGTTATCATAGATACCCTGAACCTTCACATTTCCTACCATCTCGCCCGCCTTGATTGTAACGGTGTTGTTGAGGATGCGGTAATGCTTACCCTCGATGGCATTGCTCTGCTTGTCTACTACCTCCACGCCAAAGGTGCGGTCGTAGTCAGCTTTTTCGGTTGCAGATACAGGCACATTGAAAACCTCATTGCTTTCCTGTACAGCATACTGATAGAGCGTATCAGAGAACATGATATGACTTGAACCAGCATAAGTGGTATAATCCTGTGAACAACTCACAAGAGCGATGAGTGCAGCTACGGCTGCCAAACATCCCATCATTATTTTCTTCATGATCTTCTCTTTATTTTATTTGTTACTTTCATTAGGCTGAATCTCAGAACCTGGTGCCTCAAGCTCATGCTGAGGAATTGGCCAGACAAAGAGAGGGTCATCCTTTTCAACCTTCAGACTGCTCTGCACGAAATTGGCAGCAGGCTGGTCGGCAGCCTTACGCTCAAATCCCTTGTGCCAGCGCTTGAGGTCGTTCAGACGGAAGCCTTCCATATAGAGTTCCTTCACGCGCTCTGCCTCGATTATCTTCATGGCGTTGCTCTCGCTCATCGAGGTGTTACCACCATATGAAGAGTAGCGGGCTGTACGCAAGGTAGAGATGTCCTTACCAGCCTTACCATAGTCCTCCTTCATGGCGTAAGCCTCAGCACGAATCAGATACTGCTCTGAGAGACGGAATACCATTGGCTGGTGAACATGCAGGATATTGATGTTCAGGAATTCAGCATCGCCGAAATACTTGCTCAGCAAAGGCCACTGCAAACCATGCTCATAACCTGTTACACGGGTTGTGAAGATGGCTGCAGCACGGAGGTCCTTGCTGTCGAATGAGTTGATGACCCATGTCTCAGGCACATAGTCTGGATGATAAGTTACGAAGTTGTAGTTATCGAAGATGGTACCCAGAGCACCGCCATAGCTGTTCACGGTAAAACCTACCTTCCAGATAGCCTCACGCGAATCACCATAGGTCCAGATATACTTATAATCGTTCACCTGGTTTGAATAGGTGTTGGAAGAAGCCTTCTCTAATGTATAATACTTACTACCGATTACCTTAGATGCATACTTGATGGCATCATCATACTTGTGCATATATAAGGATACGCGCGCACGCAAGGCATGACAGGTATACTCGTTGAAGTAAATCTCGTTGTAGAGACTTCCTGTGAAGTCTTCGTCTACTTTCAGATATTCAGCAGCCTTGTCAAGGTCTCTCAATACGAAATCGTATGATTCCTTCAGAGTGGCTCTCTTCTGTGGCTCATTGCCGTAATAGTGCTCTGTGAGTACAACGCCGAGTTCCTTCGCAGCCTGCTCATCGCTATCGTAAGCCTTGCAGAAACACTTGATCAGTTCTGAGTAAGCCAGGGCACGGGCGAAGTAAGCCTCGCCCTCATACTGCTCCAACTTATCAAGCTGCTTATCATCATTGGTTGCAGCCTTTACCTTTTCAACATTATCGAGCAGGAAATTACATCGGTTGATCACATCATAAAGGTCGGCATATACCGCCTCAATGTCGGTGTTGGTAGCCTTGATATCTTTCCAACGGTAGATATCGCCATAGGCATTAGAGTAGCCCTTCACGCAGTACACGAAGTCTGCCTGCAGATCTGGCAGGATTGTCAGATTGCCCGAATAGAGGGCGCTGCTCTTGAAACTGTCGTAGATACCGTACACCAGCTTGTCCATGTCGTCCACCGTGTTGATAGCCTGGTCCATGCGGATAGAATCCTCAGGATACTTATCAAGACAGGAAGACATAGAGAGGGCTAGGATTCCCGACAGGATGTATGTCTTTATATTTTTGATATTCATTTTTTTTCCTTTCTTGGTTAGAATTGCAATTCAACACCCAGAGTAAACTGGCGTGATGCCGGATACTGTGCCTGGTAAATATTGGATGAAACCTCAGGATCCAGACCGTTGAAACCGGTTACGGTGAAGAGGTTCTGTGCCTGACCATAGATTCTGACCATAGAGAAGAAGTTGGTCTTGCGCAACAGACTCTGTGGCAATGAATAGGACAGACTGAGATTCTTCAGACGGAGGAACGATGCATTCTCCAAGAAGCGATCGTCGAGCTGGGTTACCTCGCCCCAACGTGGGATATCGGTAATATCGCCTGGCTGCTTCCAGCGGTCGTACAACAGACGGTTTGACTGGTTGTAAGCAGTACCGAAGGTTACACCGCTCTCCTCGAAGTAACGGTCGTTGTTGATCACGTAGCGTGTACCAATCCAGCTGAACTGGGCAGAAAGCTGCAAGCCCTTCCAACGGAAGCTTGTACCGAAACCGCCCATCCAAGGTGCATCATAGGTCTTGCCTGTCATCACCTTGTCGCTCTCACGGAACTCGTTGGTCACGTTGCCGTTCTTGTCATACCAGAGCTGCTCACCATTAGCTGGGTTCACACCGGCATAACGGTTCAGGAAGAACTCGCTTACTGAGTGACCTACCACATACTTCAAACCGGTGGTTGAGTTTACATACTCGGTTACACCGTTATAGAGTTCCTTCAATCGGTTCTGGTTGTAAGATACGTTGGCACTTACATTCCAGGTGAAGTCGCGTGTGCGAATTACATCACCGTCAGCACTCAGCTCGATACCCTTGTTAGCCATCACACCTACGTTCTTCCAGCGATAGCCCTCGCCGGTTACGGTATAAGACTCAGGAACGCGCATCAGCATATTAGAGGTACGCTTGTAGTAAGCCTCGAAGCTGAAGTTGATTCTGTCGAGGAAGCCCAAACGGAGGGCGAAGTTGTTTGCCCATGTTGACTCCCAACCCAATTCCTCGTTACCACTCTGTGATGGATAAAAACCGGCAGTATTATCGTAGTTGGCACCACCCGATACCAGAGCCAGGTGATAATAGTTAGGAATCTCAGAGTTACCCGATGTACCGGTACTTACGGCAATCTGGGCTGTGCTGAGCCACTTCATATCCTTCAGCCAGTCGGTCGACTTCACGTTGTACATGAAACCGAGCGACCAGAATGTACCCCAGCGATGATCCTTACCGAAACGTGAAGAAGCATCAGTACGCAGAGAGAAATCGGCATAGTAGAGCTCCTTATAGTTATACTCGCCACGCATGAAGAATGACAGGTAAGAATAATCAGAAGATGAATCTGCCCAGCGGCTGGCACGTGTACCTGATGATACGTTGGTCAGGAGATCGCTGGTCTGACCCTTGGAATATACCTGGAAACCATCTGAGTGGAAATTGACAGCCTCCTGACCCAGCATCACGTTGAACGAATGGATATCGTTCAGAGTGAAACGGTAGTTAGCCGTAGTAGTCTCTGTCAGGTTGATGGCATCGCTGCTCTGGCGTGCCGCAGTACCCTGTCCGTGATTTGAAGAGAGACTTGGGAACGACTGGAGGAATGCTGTAGAATGGGTGAAATCGACACCAAACTGAGTACGGATAGTCAGATTCTCTATCGGATAGATTTCAGCATACATGGTAGAGAGCACCTTATATTTCTTGTTCTTGATAGGATTCAAGCCCATGTAAACGATAGGGTTCTCGCTGGTTCCAGCCCAGTTGCCTGCTGAAAGTGAAGCCAGACTGCCATCCTTTGCGTATGGATTCCAGTAAGGCAGCATGAATCGGCATGCTGAGATAGGAGTAACGGTAGTATAGCTACCGTCGTCAGCCTGCTGAGCCTCCTCATAGGCAGCCATGGTGTTGGTACCTACCTTCAACCACTTGCCTGCCTTTACATCAGCATTGGTGCGGATGTTGTAACGGCGGAAGGTTGAATTCTGTGCGATACCGTCCTGATCGTAGAAACCACCAGAAACATAGTAGTTCAAGCGGTCGGTAGCACGGTTGATAGAGAGTTCGTAGCTCTGCAGCGGAGCGCGGTCGTTGAACACCTCGTCCAGCCAGTTTACGTTTACTCTTGAAAGGAGATTGTAATCCTTACCTGTATCCAGACCTACTTCTTTCTCAAACTGGATACGCTCGTCGGTATTCATCATCTTCCAGTTGGTCTGTGCCAACTCAGAGAAACCATACTGTGCACGGAGCGTAATCTTCGCCTTGTCCATTGACAAGCCTCGCTTGGAAGTGATGACAACCACACCATTGGCAGCACGTGCACCATAGATAGAGGTAGAAGAGGCATCTTTCAATACAGAGATACTTTCGATGTCGTTAGGACTCAAAGTATTGAAATCAGAACTTGAGATTGGCACGCCGTCGAGGATAAAGAGTGGCGACTTTCCGGAGTTGATAGAGTTGGTACCACGGATTTGGAAGGTAGCCGCCTTGCTAGGTTCACCCGAAGAAGAGATGACCTGCAAACCAGTACTCTGTCCCTGCAAAGCTTGGTCGAAGCTTGCCGCCGGCACATTTTCTATCTTTTCAGACTTTACGGCAGACACGGAACCCGCAATGGTTCCCTTCTTTCTCACGCCATACGCCACCACAACCACTTCATCCATCATCTTGGAATCCGAAGCAAGGGTGATGTTGAGCGTATTTGTCTGCGCTTTCACAACGTGCTTCTGCGTAACGCAACCCACATAAGAGTAGGCAAGCGTAGCCTTCGAAGCACCCTTAATTTCGATGGTATAGTTACCGTCAATATCGGTCACTACGCCATTTGATGTTCCCTCTTGCATAATGGTCACACCAATCATCGGTTCGTTGTCTTCAGCAGACACGACTATACCCTTGACGCTGAAACTCTGCGCCAAGACCGATTGGATAGACAACAATACAAGTGAGACAAGTAAAAGAGTTAATCTTCTCATCCTTGTTTGTTTCAAGTTTATTAATTAATAATTATAATTTTTTTCTCATTTTTTTCTCGTTTGGTAAAAGCCGAAAGCACTCAGGGCGACACTTCGCCCCTCCATTTATACATTCTTTCACTAATATGCACGCATGGAAATACCTATTTAACTTAAATCGGTGCAAAATTACGAATATTTTCTTATTTGCCCAAGATTATCGCTTAAAATTTAAATGTTTGATATGAAATATCTATGTTTTTTAGCATATATGCTCATAAATTTAGTTAATTGTCGATTTTTTGTCAAATCCGATTACAGTTTGCTAAAACAAGTTCAATACACACTTTTTTTTGTTTCTATGCAGCCGTTTTCATAAAGCTGAAATTACGTCCAGACGCATTTTTTACTGCATCGGAACGTATTTTATCAGCTGACTCAAGTAGCTCAATCAGCTGACTCAAGTAGCTCAGTCAGCTGACGCAAGTAGCTCAGTCAGCTGACGCAGATATCTCGACAAGCCGAAGGATACGTCTCCATTAGCCTACGGAGTCATATCCGTAACCCGACGGAGTCGTATCCGTAACCCAATGCTGTCATATTCTTAACCCCACGCAGCCATATCTATAGGCAAACGGAAGCACTTCATTTATTTACCTCTTCACCTTCATGTATTCCGTAGGAGTCATGCCATACTCCTTGGAGAAGCATTTGGAGAAATAACTGCTGTTGGAAAAACCAACGGTATACATCACCTCGGAAACACTGAACTTGCCCTGGCTCAGGAGCTCGGCAGCACGGCTCATACGCATCTCACGGATATACTCTACAGGCGTACGGCCCGTTATCGCCTTCGTCTTGCGATACAGCTGCTTGCCACCTATACCTATCACATCCTGCAACATCGAAACATTGAAGTCGGAATCAATCATGTGCTTCTCTATCGCCTCATTAATCTCTTCGAGCAGACGCTTGTCTGCCACATCCAACTCGCTGACATCTACTTCCTTCTTTGCCCCTTCAGAAGATTCAGAGCGTGCAGGAACTGGTTCTGAGGATGATGACTCAGGCTCAGATACAGGCGAAGCGGATAACCCAGTGGCAACAGAAGATGACACCTCAGGTATCTTCACATTCAGGTAGCGGACCATCAGAGCTGTCACCTCATCAAATGAATGATGAGCTACGGCAGCCTTCAAATCTTCCGTCAGACGGTTGAAGAAGTCCATACGCATCTGTACCTGCTCCAACACCTCAGCCTTCTGCTTCTGGGCATCAGCCAGTTCCTTGCGCAGAAAATACCAGCTTACCAGCCATGCCACAAACACGATGAGTGCCGTGATATAGAAGAGCTTGCACCACCAGGAGAGATACCAAGGCGGCAGGACGGAGATGTCGAGCGAATAAACCTCGGCAGCTATCTTGCCTTCACCATCCACGGCATGAACCGTAAGATGATAATCGCCATACGACAAACCATTGTAGGTGATATCAATATTGCCTGAGTTCAGATAATGCCAGTCGTGGTCGCTGCCTTCGAGTTTGTAAGCATAAACGGCTGAAGGATGATCAGCAAAAGGAAGGTCGGTGAGCTGCAGGGTGAAGTTGTTCTCATCACTCTTCAGTTCCAAGATTTCTCCACGCTCCTCACAAGCCTGTCCGTTTACGATGATTCCAGCCAGCATCAGGCGGGTAAACTGCTTAGGCTTCTGTGCTACATCGGAACTGATTGCCACATAGCCGTCATTGCCGCCCATCATCACCTCATGAGTCTGTCTGCTGTAACAGATGTTGAGCGGCACAACAGAAGGAATCATGAAGCGCTGGCTCTCGCCCTCAGGATTGATTACGCAGCATTCATTGTCCGATACCACCCATATCTTGCCTTCCACATCGCACATGGTACTTACCTTGCCACCAATCTGCCATGTCTTGGAAGAAAAACTGTTACCCAGCACAGAACCGGCTGCATAATAACAGGTTACCGAACTGTTATCACCCATCCAGATATTGCCCTTGCTGTCTGCCATCAAATAGTTGATAACATCTGAGTTAGCTACCTGCACCACCTCCATATCGTTCGGATTGATGCAGTCGAGACGGGTATAGGTAGAAACCCAAATCCTACCCTTTCCATCCATCACCATCTGACCCACATGCAGACCAGAGAGCGCATTCTTTCCCTTGTCCGAGTAATGCCAGTCGGCTATGGTCTTGCCGCTCAGAAGAGCCGCCTTATCCATCACGAAGACACCGCCCTGATAAGAACCCATCCATATCCTGCCCTTCTTGTCCTGGAGAATATCGTAAGCCCAGGCAGTAGAATACTTGCCACTCTTATCGTAGACGATGAAGTTGCGCATCTGACGGGAACTGCGGTCATAGAAGTTGATGCCATGGTCGGTACAGATCCATACATCGCCGTCATGGTCTTCATAAATCTTGCGTACACGGTTATGACTCAGCGGGAAGGCAGAGCAGTTCTGCTTGTACCATGCCACATTCTGATAGCCTTCAGCATTCCGGATGAAATGAATCAGACCGTTGGTACCGCCCATCCACCATTCGCCGTTACGGGTCTGGAGCATGGCATGCAGACAGTTGCCCTCACCCGACATCGTAATCTTATCGAGCGATACATAGCGGTAATAGGTATGGGTAGTGAGACGGGAGAGTCCATTGTCAGTACCCACCCATACATTCTGCCATTTATCTACAAAGCAAGCCCAGACGATGTTGTTAGGAATAGAAGCATCATCGCGGGAATCGTGGATATAATGGGTGATGGCATTGGAGAGTGCCATCTGATAGAGTCCGTTATCGGTTCCGATATAGAGATTGCCGGCAGCATCTGTAGAAAGACATTTGATGGAATTGCCGTTCAGAGCTGGAATCTGTGAGAAGTTCCTGAGCTGCAGGTCGGCACAATAGAGAGCGCCCTCGGTACCAATCCAGTAGCATCGGCGCTTGGCATCATAGGCGAGCGCATTGACCAACGGCTGTTCTCCGGCACGGAGCGGAATCAGTCTGCTGCCGAGATGCAGACCTGCGAGCGAACCTACGAGCAAGCCTCGCGGAGTAGAGAGCAAGGCATAGACATCGCCACCGAAGTCAGTCTTACCACCCTTGATATCGAGCACACGGAGTTCCTTCAGCTGCTTGCGCTTCGCCTCATCGGCAAAAGCCTTCATGGCCGGTGTTTCGGCATATTGATAAGATTGCGTATCGAATTTCAGGATGCCGTTGCCAGTAGCCAGATAGAGCATCCTGCCCTCGAAACCGAGCGCATTGACACGCGTATTGCTGAATGTATGTTCCTGAAAATGACGGTAGCCATGATAACCATCATAGCTGTAAAGACCGTTGTCGGTTCCGAGCCATATCATTCCATCACTGTCCTGGGTAATGGCACAAACGGACTGAGCACCTTCAAGGGAGGTGTTGACGAAACGCTGCGCATGGATGGCAAGCGAAATAAAGAGCATAGCAATTGCCATGCTGATGCGGTATATAGGTTCTGTTGACTTTTTCATGTGTGCAAATTTACACATTATTCATGATAACGCCAAAAAATATCGGAGAAAATTCATAAAAAAGAATCCCCTGGGAAAAATAGCCGCTGCTATTCCCAGAGGATCCGATATAAACTATATACTTTATAACCAACCGAAATCGGTCTTTGTTATCTTATATTGCCTGGAGCGTAATCGACTTTTCGATATTTCGCTTGCTGTCTTTTACCTTCAGGATGATGTCACCCTTCTGCTTGCTGCTCTGTACGATAACTACGAGTTTGCCGGAGAAGAGTTTCATCTGTGGCTGGGTGAACGGTTCGAGCGATGTGGCATCGCCGTTGCAGGCTGCCTTGAAAGTGCCGGCACCACTCACCTCGAAGGTCAGTTCGTCATCGGCAAGCGGACATTCATTGCCGTCCTTATCCTGCAGACTCACAGTGATGAAGGCAAGGTCGTTGCCATCGGCATTCAGAAGCACATTGTGCTCATCGGTACAGCCTTCTACCATGCAGGCAATAGGCTCATGATCAGGTGTTTCTACGCTGAACTTCATCTGTGCAGGCTCGCCGGCAGTACGCTTCACGTCCTCGCCAACCTTTTCGCCATACTGGTTGTAGGTAACCACGCGAATCTCACCCGGTTCATACTTCACATTGTTCCAGCGCAGACGGTAGCGGTCCAACCGGCTTGACTTGTCCTTGCGAACCCTGCCCTGACTCTTGCCGTTGACGAAGAGTTCGCCTTCCACACCATCAGTGTAGCAATATACAGGGGTAACCTGTCCTTCTCTGCCCTTCCAGTTCCAGTGAGGAAGAAGATGGGTGGTATGCTGCTGCTCGTTCCAGCGGGCACGATACATATAGTAGCGATCCTTAGGAAGTCCGGCAAGGTCGCAGATACCGAAGTAGCTGCTGCGGCTTGGCCAGTAGGTATCGTAAGGAGTCGGCTCGCCCAGATAGTCGTAACCGGTCCATACAAACTCACCGATTACCCAACTGTAGTCATCCTGCATCTTCCAGTCATCATCCGGAAGATTGCTCCAGGAACAGTATTCGGTATCATAGCTTGAGCACTGACCATCAGGATAGGTAGCCTTATCACTTACCACTACCGGGAACTTGTATACGCCACGGGAACTGACCGTAGAGGCGGTTTCAGAACCGAGGAGGAATCCCTGAGGCAACTGCTCGATATTCTTATAATATTTATGTACGCGATAGTTGAAGCCCGGTACATCCATGGTCTGGGCAAAGCCGCTCTTCAAGGCATCTTCTGCCTTATCCATACCCTGGGTTACAGGGCGGGATGGGTCGTACTGATGACAGATATCCTGCAGACGCTTAGCAATCTGCACACCCTCCTTGCTCCACTGTTCAGGAATCTCGTTACCGATGCTCCACATCACGATGCTAGGATGGTTGCGGTGGTGCTTTACCAGATTGGTGATATCCTTATCGCTCCACTCCTTGAAGAACTTGGCATAGCCGTTCTTGCATTTAGGATAAATCCACATATCGAAACTCTCTGCCATCACCATCATACCGAGGGAATCGCAGATTTCCATCTGCATGGTAGAAGGCATGTTGTGGGCAGTACGGATGGCGTCGCAACCCATCTGCTTCATCATCTTGATCTGACGGATAAGAGCTGCCTTGTTCTCTGCTGCACCCAATGGACCGAGGTCGTGGTGCAGACAGACACCCTTCAGCTTTCGGGTAACGCCATTGAGCTGGAAACCATAATCCTTTGATACGGCGATGGTGCGGATACCAGTCTTCAGAGTCTGAACATCAGCCACCTTCTTTCCTTCATATCGGGTAAGTTTTACCTGATAGAGGTAAGGAGATTCCGGAGACCAGAGCTGAGGATTTACCACCTTCAAGGTAGTCTTGATTTCAGGGGTAGCACCCGGTACGGTCTGCTCGGCAACCTTCTTGCCTGCCTCATCAAACAGGGCGATGACAGTCTTGCCCGATTTTCCTAGCTTTCCTTCCAGCAGAGCATTCACTTCTACATCAGCCTCCTGCTTGTCTGCTTTCAGGGTACGCACGAAGGTATCCCAGGTAGAGAAGTTTTCGTTACCATAGAGTTCTACGGAAACCGGACGGTAAAGACCGCCTCCCGGATACCAACGACTGCTTTCCTCTACATTATTAAGATGTACCTCGATGAGATTACTCTTACCAAACTGGATGAAAGGTGTGATGTCGATGCGGAAGGCATTGTAGCCGTAAGCCCATCTGCCAGCCTCCTTGCCATTCACCTTAACGACAGGCTGACTCATCGCACCATCAAAAACAAGGACAGCACGCTTATAGCCCTTAGGAGCCGTCCAGTTCATCTTATACATACCCTCACCAATCCAAGGCAGCGCACCAGAACGTCCCGACTTCTCGGTCTTTTCGGTTTCGCCATTCTGCTCGATGGCCACCATCTGCAGGTCCCATTTCTTATCAAAAGGTCCCGAGATAGCCCAATCGTGCGGAACAGCTACCTGCTGCCACGCCTTGCCATCACGGGAGAAGTCCCATGATGGCAGGTTGATAACCTTTCTGCTCTGCGCCATGGTCATCGCAGAGAGAGCCAAGGCGAAAGTCGCCAATGTCAATTTCTTTTGTCCTATCATCATATATAATTAGTTGTTTACTTGAATGCATCCAGTGCTGCCGTAGGCTTTCCCGTATTGTCGAAGGCGCCCTTATCGTAGCCATTCCAGTTGTTGCTGCACTCTGGCTCCCAATAGAATACACCCTCGCAGGTAGAGATCTGCTTGCATCCATCCACCATCTTCTTGAGGAATGGAGCAGCATTCTCTGAGTTCCACACCATACCAATCTCTGAGATGATGACATCGCAGCCATACTTCTCGGAGAGGGTCTTGATGTTATTGAGACAAGCATCTGATACCTGTTCCCAAGTCTGGTCTGTAATCCAGTCTGGATAAAGCGACATGCCGATAACATCCCACTTGGCACCATTCTGCTTCAAGCCATCAAACATCCAGGTGTACTGACCGAGATTGTTACCTTTGTCCAAGTGTACGATGACCTTGGCATTAGGATAAACACCCTTCACTGCATCATAACCAGCAGTGATATAGGCAGCAAAGTTAGCCATATTCTTAGAGGCACGACCTGTAACCTTGAGGGCATCGTCGCCATCAGCATCATTCCAGAGCATACCGTCGGTGGTTTCATTGCCCACCTGCACCCACTCTACATCGATGTTTCTCTCCTTCAAGGCAGAGAGTACATCCTTGGTATGGTTGGCTACAGCCTGCTTCATCTCATCGAAACTATAGTTCTTCCAGGCTGCTGGTACGCCCTGCTTACTAGGATCAGCCCATGTATCAGAGTAGTGGAAGTCAATCATCAGGCGCATACCCAGCTGCTGAGCACGCCAAGCCTTAGCAACGACATCGTCCTTACCATTCCATCCTCCATCTGGATTCACCCATACACGCAAGCGGATAGAGTTCATACCAAGGTCACGAAGCAGAGACATACACTCAGTAGCCTTGCCATTCTGATTATAAAACTTCACGCCACTGGCTTCCATCTCAGTGAGCCAACTAACATCGGCTCCCTTGGCGAAACCACTCATATCGTATGTTTTCTCCTTTTCTGGAGTAGCGTTATCATCATTGCTGCAACTTGTTCCCGTGATAGAGAAAAGAAGTGCAGAAGCCAAAAGTACGGCTTTACCTAAAATATTCTTCATTGTCGTATATATATTATAATAATGTGTATATTGTATGAATATTGCCTAAAAAGCAAACCTTGCACAAATTTTATTGTGCAAAGGTTTGCACAAGTTTTATTCTATTTGTACTTCCATGTCATTGTATTGAGGTCGGCGGTGATGGTCATTTCCTCTCCTGTCACATCATCCTTAAACCATAGATTCCATGAATTTTCTGTAGCAAGATTAAACAGTTTGCCATCCTCAGGCTCACAACCATACCAGGTTTGCTTATCATCTATATTTTCACCTACATAAATGAAATAGAAATTTTCCCAAGCAGAAGGTTTATATTTGCAAGTATATACACCATCGCTCACCTTGGTCATTACAGCGAGAAGCGAAATGCCATCTTTGGTAAACATACAGAGAGTATTGCTTGCCTCTGGCTCTGGAGAGGTCTGGTCGCCAGCCACGATAGAGTAAGTCAGCTCGCTATTCTCACCCACCTTCACGGTAACAGTGTAGGTTCCAGCCTTCTCGATGTTCACGCTGCCAGCGGCAGAAGCATCTGTCATCTTACCATCAGCAAGAGTATAGTTCAAGGTCTTTGCCACAGCAGCTGCATCATCAGTACCTGTTGCCTTAGTATACTCTGCACCTGTTCCTACAATCTGGATAGATGTATTATCAGCAGAGGTTGTGATTACCTTTACCCAAGCATAGTTAGGAGCATCGTAAGTCATCGCCTCGCCATTGAGCAGGAATTTCTTCATCCAAGTAGCCTTCCATTCCTTTGCCTTGGTATCAACAACAGTATAGTAGATACCAGCCTGACCAGGGAACCAGAAGCTCCATGCACTCTCCGTATTATCAGCCTCGAAGACATGACCATCAGCACCATAGTTACCCCAAATGGTTCCATCATTCTCCTTACCATAGAAGTTCAACCAAGAAGAGGCATTCATATAACCCGTATATACGCCATCCTCATCTGGAGAATAGAGTGTGGTCAAGGTCTTGATCTTATCGCTACTCAAGATAGCCATCGAATTCATATGTATAATATAAGGTGTAACGTTCACCTGGCATACATTGCTATAAGCTGCATCAAGGTTAGCTCCCATCTGGCTCTTAATGCGGAAGTAGAGAGGAGCACCTGTGCCCGGAGTCATACCCAAATCCTTGGCAAGGGTATTGAGATCGCCACCAGTAAATGCCTTGGAAAGATTGGTCACTGTATAATCCTTAGTTGATGCGAAATCCTCGGAAGTAGACGCCTGGAGGTAAGTGAGCAGTGTGCCATTACCAGCTAGCTTGGTCTCATCGCTTGAAAGCAAGGTAGGATTCTGCCAAGCCAACGAGAGGACAACGTCCTTACTTTTATCTACAGACAGGACCACATCGGATGCCGATGCCATCAGATTGGATGCCTTGAAGCCATCCAGGTATATCTTGTCGCCACTCTCATCGCAACTCACCAGGGCGGTGAGTGCGCAGAGAAGCATCATCAGGTTTCTAAATATCTTTTTCATTCTTTTATCCTATTAATAGTTGTCGTTATGAAGATTTGGATTTGCGGTAAGCTCGGTGTTAGGGATTGGATAGATGTTGTACTTGCTGTCAACAGCCTGTCCATCGTGAGTGCCACCCTTCCACTGCCAGATATATTTGTTGGTCGTGAATTGTCCGAAGCGAATCAAGTCGGTACGGCGATAGCCCTCATGATAGAGTTCACGGGCACGCTCATCGAGGATGAACTGGAGGAACTCATCATCGTTGGCAAAGTTGTTAGACCAAACATCAGAAGCGCCTGCACGCTCACGAAGCAGATTAATCCAATAGATGGCTCCCTGCTTGCGAGAGGCGATGACCTCAGGATCGCTAGCATCCGTTTTTCCTTCTGGCCATGGATCCCAACTTGCACCCTGGGTACGAGCCACGCACTCGGCATACATCAGATAGACATCAGCCAAACGGAAGAGAGGGAAATCGGTTTCTACACCTGCATCGGCAGTATTGGATGCCGTAGTACCATCATCCTTCAGGTTGCTCCACTTCTCTGAGAGATAACCAGAGGCTTCATCTGTCATGCTGGTTACATCCTTGCTCTGACCATTGGTGAAGAACTTGCAACGCTTGTCGCCACTGCCATCAATATCGGTCTGGGTAAACTTATCCACGAACTCAGGACGAAGACGGAATTCACTCCAGCCGGCAGTAACACCATAATCGGCTACATTCTGATTGGCATTCGACATACTTACCTGTCCACAAACCAGATAAGTAGATGAGCCCCAGCTTACAGTATGCTCTGCACTTACCGGCAAGGCGAAGATAATTTCGTTGGTACGCTTGTCGTTATCAGCATTGAAGAGTTTGCTGTAATTATCTTCCAGGGAGTAGCCCATGCTCATCACCTTATCGCAAGCCTCCTTGCACTCAGTATACTTAGGCACACCAGTATAAACCTCGCTGTTCAGATAAAGCTTGGCAAGCAAGGTATAGGCAGCACCCTGAGAAGCCTGACCGTAAGGACAGGTGGAAGCAGGAAGCATATCGCCTACACAATCCTTCAACTCGCTCTCAATATAATCGAATGTCTGCTGTGGAGTATAACGAGGAGGAATGTAGCTACCCACAGGGTCGTTCTCTGTCACCATCGGAATGTTGCGATAGAAATCGAGGGCATGGTAATAGAACAGAGCACGCATAAAACGGACTTCTGCCTTATACTCCTTCATCTTCTCTGCATCAGCACCTGAGAAACTGGCACTGTTGGCATTGCGCAGGAACTCGTTGCAGAGGGCGATGTTGTAATAGATGCGATAATACATATCTGATACCCAGGCATCGTTGGCATCCCAGGAGAGATAACTCAAGCCTGTGGTCTGCTCACCTGTTAGCCAGGTAGAGGCAAATTCATCGGTACCACACTCCTGCATATTGATAAACATACGCATGTAGTCGAATCCACTGCCGCTGTTCAACACGGATTCCATATCCTTATTATCGCCGCCCTTGCCCTGACCGCTGGTCACCATGGCAGCATAAATCTTACCCAGCACTGCCTCGTAATTGGCAAGCGAGGTATAAACATCCTTAGAGGTTGTCTCTGTATGAGGATATTGGTCGAGATCGGAAACACAGCTGGTTGTGCCTGTCAGCACCGCTGTTCCCATCATCATACTATATAATATATTCTTAAGTTTCATTGTTATCGATTTTATTTGTTAAAACTGAAGTCCGAGGCTTACTGAGTAAGTGCGAGGACGTGGATAGAATGAGTTGTCCATTCCGTTTGGCACCTCAGGATCTGTACCAGAGTAACCGGTGATGGTGAATACATTCTGTACCATTGCAGATACGGTAAGCGAAGCCCACTTGTTGATTTTGCCTACATTGTAACTCAAACTCAGGTTGTCGAGTTTTAGGAAGGAAGCATTCTCTACATAGTAATCTGAGAGATACTGGCGGGTCTTGAAACCTGTCTTCAGGAAGCTGATGTTGAGGTTGTTGAGCTGTGAGTTGTTGTAGCTTACTGTCTCAAAAGCACCTGTACTCATACCCATGCCGTTGTATACATAGTTGTCGATGTTGGCACGGAAACTCATACCGAGTGTCAGTTGCTTGTATCTCAAAGATGTGCTCAAGCCCATGATATACTTAGGGGCTGGAGAATGATAGCGGTAGAGGTCTGACTCATTGATTTCGCCATCGTTGTTGAGATCGGCATAAGCACCCTCGATTGGCTTGCCTGTCTTAGAGTCGTAGAGCTGATGGTATACATAGAACATGTATGGCTCATATCCCTCTGAGAGTACCTGGAACTGGTAAGCATCGATAGATGGACCTACCTTCACGTTGGTCTGGCTTCCACCCTTTGTCAATGAAAGGTTCTTCACCTTCATGTTCTGCCAGGTAAAGTTGTAGCTCAGATTCCACTCCCAGTCCTTGTTCTGGATAGGGGTTGCATTCAGAGAAATCTCGATACCCTTACTATCTACATTACCTACGTTGGTAAGGATAGTCTTTGAGAAGTTGGTACCTGCTGCTGTTGGTACTGATGCCAACAGGTCCTTGGTCTTACGGGTATAGAAATCGATGGCACCACCGATACGGCCATTCAGGAATCCGAAATCAAGACCGAAGTTCCAGGAGGTTGTAGTCTCCCACTTCAAGTCTGATACGTATGCCTCAGGACGGTAAGTATTGATATACTGTCCGTTGATGAATGCTTCGGCACCTGTCACACTGTAGGTATAAACCGGCAGATAGTTGTAGTTGCCGATGCCTTCCTGCTGACCGGTAACGCCATAGCTGGCACGGAGTTTCAAGTTAGAAAGTACCTTCTGGTTCTTCAACCAAGGCTCTTCAGTCAAAGTCCAGCCCAAAGCAACAGATGGGAAAGTACCCCAACGGGTATCCTTAGAGAATCGGGATGAAGCATCACGACGAACGGTAGCCGTCAGGAGATACTTTCCATCGAATGAATAGTTGATACGTCCGTAATATGACAACATTACATGACGGTAATCTGATGCCTTTACGGTTGACAGGTTTGTGCCTGCCGCACTTTTGGTATAATAAAGAGGTGTAGTACTCTTCCAGTACTGATAGTCGTAACCGGCTGTGAGATCTACATTACTCTTGATATCTTCAAAATACTTTGCATAGTTGGCATAGAGGGTAAGCAATCGGTTCTCGTTCTTCTGAGGACCATACTTGTAATCGCTACCGCCCAAAGACTCATCCTTGTTGTAGCTCTGTGCTGCGTAGGCAGGAACATAAATGGTTCCGTCGCCCTTGGCATAGTCAGCACCCACGGTAGCATGGAGCTTGAGTTCTGGCAGGAAATGAACTTTGTAATCTACATCCATAGAACCGATGAAGCGGCTCACCTTACTCTTTGAATCATACAGATCAACCAGACCGCGAGGGTTTCTTACACCAGCATTCACTGGATAGCCATCAGCATCGAGTGCCTCATTATAGCCACCATACTTGTCGTTACCGGAATAAACCGGGATGGTTGGGTTGAATGTGGCAGCTGCCCATACGGCACCACCATTATTGAATGAGTTGTTATTGAGGGTTCCCTTGGCATTGATGGTCAACTTCAGGTGATCCTGGAAGAAGCTAGGAGTCAATACCACGTTACCTGTCCAGCGCTCTACATTGTCCTTGCGAACCAGACCGCTCTGGTTGTAATAGCCTACAGACACGCGGAATGGCAACCACTTGTCGATGCTGCCGCTCACGCTGAGGTTATTGTCTGTACCGAAGGCTGTATGGTAAACCTCATCATTCCAGTCGGTATTAGCAGTACCGAGCAATGACTTTTGGTTATCTGTACCAAACTGGTTGATGACATTCACGAATTCATCACGGCTCAGCATATCTACCATCTGCGCACGGGTCTGCAAACTGTTGGTGGTATTGAAGTTCACCTTTACAGCACCCTGCTGTCCCTTCTTGGTGGTAATGATGATGACACCGTTAGATGCACGGGAACCATAGATGGCTGTAGAAGAAGCATCCTTCAATACAGTCATGCTCTCGATATCAGAAGGGTTGATCATGCTGAGGAAGTTGCTGCTATTACCCGAGATACCCCCCTGCTCCAATGGCACACCATCGAGCACGATAAGAGGGTCGTTGCTGGCATTAAGAGATGCACCACCACGCACACGGATGGTACTACCGGCAGAGGCAGAACCACTGTTGGACATAATCTGTACACCCGAAACCTTACCGTTGATCAACTGTTCTGGAGAAGAAACGAGACCTTTATTAAAGTCCTTCGATTTCACGGTAGCTACGGAACCTGTCAGGTCACTCTTTCTTGCCGTACCATATCCGATGACCACGACATCAGCCAGCGCCTTGCTGTCGGATTCGAGTTTCACCTTCATATTGTCTGAGATAGAAAGTACCTTATCAATATAACCGATATAAGATACCTTGATCTTCTTGGCTGAAGAAGATACCTGAAGACTGAAGTTACCGTCAAAATCAGTAACTGTACCGCCCTTTTCGCCTTCCACCATGACAGTGGCGCCAATCAGAGCCTCACCATTCTGCGCATCAGTCACCTCACCTTTGATGGTTCTTGTCTGCGCCATGAGTTGCAGACATCCGATGACGAACAATGCCACGAGAAGCAAACTTCTCTTTGCTAAATTCTGGATTGCTTTCATTGTTTTACTTTTAGGTTGCGTTTACGTTTAAATGAGTTTGCGTTTAAAATTGTTTTCAGTTGCAAAAGTAGAGAAAAAAGAAGAAAACAGCAGATAGATTTAAGACAAAAATAAAGAAAAAACGGACAAAAGCAAATCTTTATCTAGCTTTTGTCCGTTTTGTCATTAAAGAGGCAGGAATCTTTAAATCAGTTCTATACCTTTAGTCTTTAACAGGTACAAGTTTAGTACTGCCACCTTCTGTACCACCAGTAGAACCTCCAGTCTCGCCACCTCCGGTAGAACCCCCTTCGCCAGTTGCATTGCTCTCACCGAACACCTTAACAACACCAGAAGTATAAGCGTCAAGAATGCTTGCCAAAGCAGGCCATGGCTGCTGGTGACCATTTGTTACGACTGTTTCATCAGGAATAGCGAAATCAATGTCACCATGATTCAAACGACCTGCACCATAGAAGCCTTCTACAATAGCAGGAACATCTTCTGCCTTATCTGCAGCGTATGCATACATGAGGCTTGGGTCCGTATCGAAGTTGTTGTAAGAAGTACCACCAACCAAAGTCTTTACGCTTGCAGGAACCTGCTCACTTGGATCAGAAACCTCGTAGGCATCGAAGCTTGTATTGTTTTCTGCGTATGGGATATAGCTGAAGTTATCTGGCTTGTTGGTAAATACATTGCCGTATGCCTTAATCAAACCACCATTCTCACCAGAGAAAGTACCATCGCCCTTGGCATCAGTACCCTGCTCAGAACTCATGATAGGACGCTTGGTCGCATCAAAGTAGTTAGACTCCATGAACACACTTGAGCCCATTGTCGCACCAATACCATAAACATCATTGTGCTGATAGTAGTTGTTGTACATGTGAACACTCATGGTACGAATACGAGCCATACGAGAGTCTGAATGGTCGAACCAATTGTGATGATAAGTAATCCAGTTTTCACCAGTTTCACTCTTCATACCACACATAGAAGCCTTACCATTATCCCAGAAGCGGTTGTAAGCCACGGTTATATACTGAGAGTTAGCCTTGATATCTACCGTACCATCACCCTTAGCCTGGTCGGCAGCACCACCCTTCTTACCATAGAAGAGATCCATATTGTGAATCCAGACATGGGAGTTGTTTGTATCAAGAGACATGGCATCGTCCAAACAACGCATGATAGCCAAGTTGCGGAACTCTACACTGGTTGCATTTCTAAGCAGGAAACCGAAACCATAAACAGTAGCATCATCACCGACACCCTCGAATGTCATATTCATCTCGGCACCCTTAATCTGCAATCCTTCAGCAGAGCTTGAAATGTGATCCAAGTCAGAAAGACTTATCTTACCGATAAAACGGAAGGCGATTGGGGTTTTATCCTTCCCTTTTGAATATGCATCAATAATAGACTGAAGACCTGTAATCGTCTCTTGCTTACCAGTATTAACTGTTGTAGAAACGGTCTTAGCTGTCTTGGCTGTAATATACAGAACCTTAGCACCAGCCTTCAAAGTACCATCATTATTATAAGCACCTACACCAGCATACTTGAAATGAGCAAAGCCCTCACGGTTGTAGCTCTTTACTACCAAGTTAGAAGCAGTATTGGCACCAGCAATCTCTTTACCGTCAGCATTTACAGGAACAACCTTTACAGAATAAGTACCTTCCTTCAAACCGAGAACATCAGCACGATAGTAAGATTTATACTGACGAACCAGCTGAGCATCAATCTTCTTGTCATCTACATATACATTATAAGAAGAAGCGCCCTCGAATGGAGCCCACTTCAGGTAAGCAGACTCCTGCCAGCCCTTTGCCTCAGTAATCTGAATCACACCTGCAGGATTGTCAATATCACCACTTTCGCCCTGATCTACTTTCTTTGCGAAACTGATTTTCTGAACTGAAGCATTGTACTCATCATTCTCTGAACCTGATTTAGGTGCGATGATTGCCTTATCACCTTCGAACTTCACACTTGTCAAGTCTGCAGTATTATAATACTTCACATCACCCGACTTGGTGGTAACATACATCTGGTTCACCTTGCTGTTACGAGCCACGGCATGGGTAATCTTAAATGTCCATGTCTGTGCCAAAGCTGCACTCAAACTCATCAGGAGGAGTGCCAAAGTAAATACGTTTTTCTTCATTTTGCGTTCCTCCTGTTTTACTTGATAATTACTTTCTTACCATTAATAATATAAACACCCTTAGACAAACCCTGGAGGGAAGAACCTACACACTGGCCCAGAAGGTTATAAACCTTTCCTTGCAATGCTTTCTTAATATCTTCTATCTGGCTGATGCCGGTAGTTTGATAAGTGAAAGAAAGGGTTACGAGCGACATGTCTGCCTGATCAGATGTATTATCTGAATACTGAAGAACAACATTGTCTCCATCAAAGGTAATCTCTGAGACAGTCTTTTCTATGACCTGACCATCAATCTTAACCGTCTGTTTGCTGCCGGCAAATACTGCCGTAGACAACATTCCAGCCAACAATAATAAATAAGCTTTTTTCATTTTAACGAATGTTTGTTAGATTAATTTTTTTGTTTGTTTTTGAATTTTACAATGCAAAAGTAGTGAAAAATAGCTATTATAAAACATCCTGGCGCATTTTTCTTACGCAAACGTTTGCACAAGTATAAAATAAACTTTTTAAAAAGGGCATAAAAAAAGACTGAATCCTGTTACGAAGATTCAGTCTCATAAAGAAGTGGTACCACCAGGAATCGAACCGGGGACACAAGGATTTTCAGTCCTTTGCTCTACCAACTGAGCTATGGCACCAACTTTCACAAATCGCGATTTATCATTTGCGGGTGCAAAGGTAATACTTTTTTCTGGTTCCTGCAAATTTTTCGGGAAATTTCTTTCAAAAAAAGATAAAAAAGTCTATTTTTGTTGGTATTATCCATTATTTAATGTACCTTTGCAGCAGATATCGGGATTTAGCGCAGTTGGTAGCGCACGTCGTTCGGGACGATGAGGTCGCTGGTTCGAGTCCAGTAATCCCGACCAAAAGCCGTCAGATGTGCCGTAAACACTGAGGATTTGCCTTGGTCGTAGCCAAAATGGTCGGCGAAATTTCGGTTTCACAAGAGCTTAAAAATCCGTAAGCCTATGAAGTTTTTAAAGAATTTTTTTTATATCAATTACCATGAACGGCGAGCATTACTCATAATCCTGACCCTGCTCGTTGTCAGTACCACAATGATTTTCATTGTAGGTTCTAAAGAAACTATGCCCTCAGAAAAACAACAAGCCCATAACGATAGTATCATCAGGCATGCCACGCGGCAACATCCAGGCTATTATGAAGACGGACTTCAGTCGAGCGAAGTATTCGCCTTTGACCCCAATACGGCAAGCCAATCTGATTTCCAACGGCTGGGACTGGAATCATGGCAAGCCAGAAGCATCATCAAATATCGAAATAAAGGAGGTATCTTCAGGACACCTAGAGACTTTACACGGGTTTACGGACTAACCAAGAAGCAATTCGAAAAACTGCTGCCCTTTATCAGAATTGGTAAAGACTACCAGCCGGCTGCCAACTTTTACCCAAGAGAAAGATACAACTACGGCTATCAAGAGACGGCTATAAGAACTAGAGAAGAAAGGAAGAAAGACACTATCCAATACAGTTATCCACGAAAACTGAAAGAAGGTCAGTATATCAACATCAATTCTGCTGATACGACCGAACTGCAGAAAATTCCCGGCATAGGCTCTTACTATGCCAGAAGCATCATCCGTTACAGAGAGCGGTTAGGCGGTTTTGTTTCCATGAGCCAGATACAAGAAGTGGAAGGCGTGCCCGAGACAGCCCTCCACTATATGAATATTGATGCAAAACATATCAGAAAAATGAATGTCAACCAGCTCAGTTTAACCGAATTGCGCAAACATCCTTACCTGAACTTTTACCAGGCAAAGGAAATCGTAAACTACCGCAGAATCCATGGTCCGCTGAAAAGTGCTGAAGAGCTGCGTCTCCTCAAAGACTTTCCACCTGCCGAAATAGAAAGAATCAAGCCGTATCTTGCCTACTAGGGGCAAGATAGCCTGTCTGCAAGTTTGCCGGTTTTGCTAAATGACACCAAACTGGTGCAGGAAGATAAGGAAAATACAGATTGGACAGATAAAACGGATGGTGAACAGGAAAACAGGGAAGAGAGTTCCCTTCAAGGTTCCCCAGTTGGTAAACTCATCACGCACAATCTTCTTTGGCACATACCATCCCAGGAACAGACAGGTGATGAACGACCCCAACGGCATGAGCAGCTGGGCAGTAAAGTTGTCACAATTGCTCAAGAAATCCTTGCCGAAGAAGCCCAAATCAGGTACGGCACCCTGAGAGAGCGAACAGAATACAGCTATGATGCAGCAAACGACGGTCTCGAACCAGGCTCCCTTGGCACGGCTTATCTTACCCTCCTCATAAATAAAGGCGGTACCTATCTCGTGCATCGAGATGGTAGAAGTCAGGGCTGCCAATACAAGCAAAGCATAGAACAACACCGAAATCACATAACCGACAACCGGCATGTTACCGAAAGCCTCCTGGAATACGTTTGGCAAGGTAATGAAGATGAGCGAAGGACCGCTGTCTGGCTGCACACCTACCGAGAAGGCTGCAGGGAAGATCATCAAACCTGCCAATACGGCGATTACAGTATCAATGGTCACAATCTGAGTAGCCGACTTCAAGAGATTGGTCTGTCTGTTGAAGTAAGAGGCATAAGTACACAGACAAGCCGTACCCATGCTCAAAGAGAAGAACGCCTGTCCCAGCGCTTCGAGCAACACGTTTTCATCTACCTTAGAGAAATCCGGCTTCAGCAGGAACTCCACTCCCTTCATCGCTCCCGGCAGAGAGCAGGAAGCTATCACAATCACAATCAACAGGAAGAAGAGCATAGGCATCAGTATCTTGGATGCTTTCTCTATACCATTGCGCACACCGCGTACTACCACCATGTGGGTAAGCAGGATAAAACCTACTGCCCATAAGGTAGGACGGATAGGATCGGCTGAAAAGGTCTGGAAATAGGTCTTCACATACTCTGCATCGCCATGAACACCGCCCATGATACTGGCATAGAGATACTGCAGGCACCAGCCAGCCACTACGGCATAGAAACCCAGGATAATCATAGAGGTGATGATACCCATCAAGCCCAAAGCACCCCAAGCCTTGTGCTTACCCAGATTGGTATAAGCACGGGCTGCATTAGAAGCGGAATGACGGCCGATGATGAATTCGCTCATCATGCCAGGCAATCCGAGTAGGATGATACATACCAAATAGATGAGAATGAAGGCGGCGCCACCATTCTGACCTGCCATATAAGGGAAACGCCACACATTACCCAAACCGACTGCCGAGCCGGCTGTGGCAAGAATAACGCCCAACTTACTACCAAAATTTCCTCTTGTTTCCATTATCTAAATCTTTAATGTGTAGTGTTTGTTGTTTTCCGACGAAACGGGAGCTGCTACACCTTATTATATATAGTTATATCCGATTACAAATACTTTATCCAAAGACACCAAACTGGTTCAGGAATACCAGGAAGATGAGGACAGGACAAACGAACTTAATCAGGAAAAGATAAATACCGAAGAGACGGCCCTTCAAGGTTCCCCAGTTAGTAAACTCATCCTGTACGATCTGCTTAGGTACATACCAGCCCAGGAACAGGCAGGTAAGGAATCCTGCCAGAGGAAGGAATATCTGACCCGTAACGAAGTCGAACCAATCGAACAGCGCCTTTCCGAAGAACGAAAGCTTATCTGTTGCACCCAAAGAGAGCGAACAGAAGGCTCCGATGATGGCACAGGAAACCGTAACGATGGTAGCACCCTTCTTGCGGTCTATCTTCAACTCCTCGTAGAAGAAAGAGGTATTCACCTCATGAAGTGACATCAGCGAGGTCAAGGCAGCTACCGACAGCAATACGTAGAAGAGCAGCGAGATAATCCAACCCAATACAGGTAACGATGCAAACGCCTGATTAAAGACATTCGGCAAAGTGATAAAGATGAGCGAAGGACCACTATCCGGTGATACTCCTACAGAGAAGGCTGCAGGGAATATCATCAGACCAGCCAGTACTGCTACCAGCAAATCGATGATGGAAATCTGCAAAGCACTCTTAAAGAGATTGGTCTGACGGCTGAAGTAAGAGGCATAGGTACAGATACAGCCCATACCGATACTCATAGAATAGAACGACTGACCCAAGGCATTCAGGAACACGTTTCTGTCTACCTTTCCGAAATCAGGCTTCAACAGGAACTCCACGCCCTTACCTGCATCCGGCAACAGACAAGCTGCTACCACAATGATCAAAAGCAGGATGAACAGGAGAGGCATCATCACCTTAGAAGCCCTCTCTATACCGCCGCGCACACCATGAATAATCACGAAATGACAAATCAGGAATATCGCTACCGTCCACATAACCGGACGCACAGGATCAGAAGAAAACTCCTTGAAGTAATTCGCCACAAAGGTTGGGTCACCATGCAGTTCGCCCATGATGCTGGCATAGACATACTGCAGACACCAGCCCGAAACCACCGCATAATAGCCCGTAATCAGGAAACCGGTAAGCACTTCAAGATAGCCTACCCACTTCCAAGCAGTACCATTAGAGAGTTTGGTATAGGCACGTGCGGTATTAGAGGCACCATGACGGCCGATGATAAACTCAGAAATCATACATGGAATGCCCAACAGGAGCACACTTCCGATGTATACCAGAATAAAGGCTGCGCCACCTTCCTGACCAGCCATATAAGGGAAGCGCCATACGTTACCCAAACCTACGGCGCCACCTGCTGTAGCAAGAATCAATCCAATCTTGCTACCAAAACTTCCTCTATTTGAATCAGTCATTTCTATCTTTCTATTACTAATTTCTTATTTTTTAATTTTTCTTCGTGCAAAATTATAAAATAATTCTGAAATATATGAATTATTTGAAAGCAAAAATACAATTTTAGTAATATTTATGCAATTTAATCCGTTTTAGGACGAAGAAATGACCTTTTCGATACATTTTCTAACGATATTCAGCCGGCAAGGTATCACGCCACTTCGAGAAAGGATTGCCCAAGAGATGCGAATTGTAGAACCGCTTGTCGCCTGTTACCTCCATGCCGATGAAATCAGGTTTCTCATAGGCTTCGGTCTCGCTAGCCAACTCCACCTCTGCCATGACCAGACCTTCGTTATCGCCATAGAACTCATCTACCTCGAAGGTATGACTGCCACTTTTCACAAGATAGCGACGCTTATCGATGACGCCACCCTGACAAAGCTGCAGAAGATGCTGCGCCTCGTCCATCGTTATCTCCTTTTCAAACTCATAGCGGGTCATGCCGCCATTTACCGACTTGCCCTTAATAGTAAGGTAAGCCTTCTCATCCCGTGTGCGAACCCGCACCGTAGCCCCCTCGGCAGGAATATATCCCTGCTGGATATGGCTAGAAGAAAAGGCGGCGCTTTTGTAAGCGTCGCCCTTCTTAACGAGGAATTTTCTTTCTATTTCTAATCCACTCATTGTTTTATACTAATCTTGTTGCATAGATGGCAAAAAGAATACCGAGGACTATCAAGCCACCGAATATCCACTTGATTACTTTCTCGCCTTTTGCAGCCTGTTTCTTCTGATAAGCCTCATGTTTGGCTCTTCTTAAGTCTTTATTTCCACTCATAGTCGTATGTTTTTTAGATGATTATTGTTGTTCGTCATCATTCGTAGGGAACTCCATCAGGTATGCCTTGATGAAATCATCTATCTTGCCGTCCATCACGCCATCTACATCCGATGTCTGATAGTTGGTACGGTGGTCTTTCACACGACGGTCGTCGAAGACATAACTTCTAATCTGGCTTCCCCACTCTATCTTCTTCTTACCAGCCTCAATCTTAGCCTTAGCCTCCAGACGCTTCTTCATGGCGCGGTCGTAGAGTTGGCTCTTCAAGAGCAACAGGGCTTTGGCACGGTTCTTTGGCTGGTCACGGGTCTCGGTGTTCTCGATGAGGATTTCTTCTTCCTCGCCGGTATCAGGGTCGGTATACCAATAACGCAGACGGACACCGGATTCAACCTTATTCACATTCTGACCACCGGCACCACTCGAACGGAAGGTATCCCAGGAGAGCTTGGCTGGATCAACATATACCTCGATGGTATCATCTACCAGCGGAGTTACGAAGACACTGGCGAAACTGGTCATTCGCTTGCCCTGGGCATTGAAAGGAGAAACACGCACCAGTCGGTGCACACCGTTCTCGCTCTTCAGATAGCCATAAGCGTACTCGCCGCCCTCGATGGTCATGGTCACGCTCTTGATACCAGCCTCATCACCTTCCTGCATATCGGTGATGGTTACCTTGTAGCCATGAGCCTCAGCCCAGCGCATATACATACGCATCAGCATCTGTGCCCAGTCCTGGCTTTCTGTACCACCGGCACCGGAATTAATCTTGAGCACGCAGTCCATCGGGTCTTCCTTCTGGCGAAGCATGTTCTTCAACTCCAGGTCTTCTATGGCTTTTATCGCCTTGGCATAATCGGCATCCACCTCTTCCTCAGTCACCATTTCGTCTTTATAGAAATCGAAGGCAAGCTGCAGTTCATCGGCATAAAGACGTACAGTCTTATAACCGTCGAGCCATTTCTGGATACCTTTCACCTTCTTCATCTGCTCCTGAGCATACTTCGGGTCTTCCCAAAAGTCAGGAGCCTGGGTGCGGAGCTGCTCCTCTTCGAATTCTACTTTCTTCTGGTCTATATTGAGATAGTGATGCAGAGCGTCAGCTCTGTCCATCACATCCTTCAACTGGTCAGCTGTAATCATTAACTCTTAACTATTAACTTTTAACTTTAAACTTTATGATTACTCCTCATACATCTTGTCAATCTCCGCCTTGTAGTTCTTGTTGATGATAGGGCGGCGAATCTTCAAGGTATTGGTCAACTCACCCGACTCCATAGAGAAGTGGTGAGCCAGGAGGGTAATGCGCTTAATCTGCTCATAATAAGCCAGATGCTGCTGGAGAATCTGGATACGGTCCATCAGCATCTTCTGCACCTTCTCGTTAGCACACAAATCTTCACGGCAGGTGAAGGCGATATGATGCTCACGTGCCCAGTCCTCCACGAGACGGAACTCTGGAACAACGAGGGCTGATACGAACTTGCGCTGGTCGGCAATCACAGCCACCTGATCGATAAACTTATCTACCAGGAGCAACGATTCTACCTGCTGCGGAGCGATATACTTACCATTCGATGTCTTGAACAGGTCCTTGATACGCTCGGTGAGATAAAGCTCGCCATCCTTCATGTAGCCGGCATCACCGGTATGGAAGAATCCATCCTTGTCGAATGCCTTCGCATTGGTGGTATCACGATGATAATATCCCGGAGTGATGGTAGGACCCTTGAGGAGCACCTCATTATCCTCACCTATCTTTACCTGAATGCAAGAGATAGGGCGCCCCACAGAACCCAGACTGCGTTTCTTGTCAGAATGATCGCAAGATACGGTGGCAAGACTCTCGGTCAAACCATAACCCACCACCATATTGATACCGATGGCATGTACAAATGCCTCTACTTCCGGACTTACATAAGCACCCGCTGTAGGGAAGATATTAGGTTTTTCCAAGCCCAACTGCTTACGAACCATGCTCAGGATGGTCTTGTTGATAATCTTATATTCCAACTCCAATGTCAGAGGAGGGCGCTTGCAGTTTGCCAGATATTCTATATTCCGCTTCTTTCCTACTGCCAAGGCATGGTAGAAGAGTTTCTTCTGAAGAGGACCTGCATCATCCATCTTTGCCTTTACGGCGATATACACCTTCTCCCAGAAACGTGGCACACTACACATACAGGTAGGATGCATCTCTCTCATACTCTCCTGAATTTCATGAGGATAAGTATTGATGATGAGTTCGGCACCTTCGCTCAAGCAGAGATATGCCCATCCACGCTCAAAGATATGGGTGAATGGAAGGAAATCAATGACACGGTCCTTTTCGGTAACAGGAATGCACTCATTGTTTGCCTTCAAAGCAGCATAATACTGGCTATAAGTAAGCATCACGCCCTTGCTATCTCCGGTTGTTCCACTGGTATAGAGGATATTAGCCAAATCATCCATACTTGCCTGTTTGTAGAGTTCCTCTACCTCCGTCTGACGAGGAAGATTCTCTCCCAGCTTCAGGAAGTCCTTGAAATAGAGGGCTGCAGGATCGTGTGTACTGATGCGCACGCTGGAATCGAAGATGATGATACGTTCCAGAGATGGACAGAGGGCAAAGATACGGTGAGCCTTGTCATACTGCTCCTGTTCGCCAACAAAGAGAAAGCGAATCTGCGCATCATTAATCATATATTGAATCTGCTGCTCGCTGCTGTTGGCATAGAAAGGCACAGAGGTAACCCTGATACCATACGCACCGAAGTCGGTGTACAGATAATGCACACAGTTCTGCGAGAAGACAGCGATTTTGTCAAGAGGTTTAGCCCCAAGATTCAGGAGGGCATTGCTCACTTGTTTCACTCTTAAGGAAAAGAGGTTGAATGAAACCGATTGCCACTGGTCGCTGCCAAACTTTCTGAAAGTTAAAGCAGTTTTCTCTCCCCATTTCTTGGCGAGATCATGTACCAGTACCGAAAGATGACTATTAATCTGCATAAGCTTATATTTATATTCTGATGCAAAGATAATAGAATTTGTCAAGAACACAAAATAAAAAGATATTTTTTCCACTTTATCTGCTCTTTTTTTCGTATCTTTGCAAAAAAATCAAAGAATAGGGAGATTATGATGACACAAGAAGAATATGTAAGCGATGCCGTGGATTTGCTGAAAAAGCTTATCGCCACCCCATCTGTAAGCAGAAACGAGAAGGATGCTGCCGACATCATGGAGCAGACCATCCGCAAATATGGTTTCAAACCTCATCGTGAGGCGAACAACATCTGGATTATCGACCCTCATTACGATGAGAGCCGACCTACCCTGCTGCTCAACGCTCACATCGATACCGTGAAGCCTGTGGCTTCATGGACACGCAACCCGTTTTCACCGGATATAGAAGAGGGTGTACTTTACGGCTTGGGCAGCAACGATTGCGGCGGTGGACTCTGTTCGCTCCTCCAGATATTCAGAATGCTGACCGCAAAGCCTCAGCAGTATAATCTCATCTATCTGGCATCTGCCGAAGAAGAGGTTTCGGGAAAGGATGGCATTACCCGTGCCCTGCCTTTGCTTCCGCATATCGACCTTGCCATCGTAGGTGAACCTACCGGCATGAACCCGGCTGTTGCCGAAAAGGGACTGATGGTGCTGGATGTGATTGCTCACGGAAAGAGCGGTCATGCTGCCCGCAACGAGGGAGTAAACGCTATCTACGAGGCATTGGATGATATGCGATGGATTCGTGACTATAAGTTTGAGAAGGTAAGCGAGTTCCTGGGACCTACCAAGATGACGCTTACCGTAGTGAATGCCGGAACCCAGCACAATGTGATTCCGGATAAGTGTACGATGCTTGTGGATATCCGCACCAACGAGTTCTATGACAACGAGGAGGTTTACAAGTTTATCTGCCAGCACCTGAAGAGCGAGGTGAAGGCGCACAGTTTCCGTCTGAAGTCATCCCGCATCGACCCGGCGCATCCTCTTATCAGGAAATGTGTAGCCATGGGCATGAAGCCATTCGGCAGTCCTACCCTCAGCGACCAGGCTCTGATGCACTTCCCTTCGTTCAAACTGGGTCCGGGTGAGTCCTCCCGCTCCCATTCTGCCGATGAATTTATCAAAATAAGCGAGATTTCGGATGCAGTAGCTAAATACCGGAAACTCTTGGATGGAGCCAGCATCTGAAAGAGATATTCGTAATCTACATCTCCACTTTCAGCAGCTTTATCTCCTCTGCCGTCAGCCCCGTCATATCCATGATAGACGCTTCATCCATACCCTTTGCCAGCATCTTCCTGGCAATTTCAAGGCTTCGCTGGTTCATGCCTTCTTCTATGCCTTCAGCTCTACCTTTCTCCATGCCTTTCTCCATGCCTTTTTCCATTCCTTTCTGGTATCTGTCATCCAGAAGGGTTCTTTCAACACTTACCGAATCCCAGAATTTATCATAGGCTCTGAGCTCGGCATCTGTAAAACCGGAAACTTCAAGATCTTCTACGGCTTTTCCAATCTCTGGGTCATTAAGCAGGTCGGCAGGAATATCCTTCGTATTGGAATTTATTTCTGTGAGGAAACGGAGCCACAAGACCATCATGCGCTTATCGGCAATGGAATGTAGAGTGAACTTAGGGAGTTCAATGAAGGTAAAATGCAAGCCTTCGATGATCTTATTGCTGTCCTTATCGTGCACGATGCGGTAGTTGTGGATGAAATCTGGAGTATCATGCGCAAAGATATCATTTATCAGGTTGAGAGAATACACTGGTTGCAGTTCGCTGTATTTTCCTCCCTTTTTTGCCTGACTCACATAGAGCTTGGATGCATTGAACAGTACTCGCTGCTGGAAAGCGTCGGACCATTCCATCTGCATTTCCACGCAGAACTTCCTGCCTCTGACATCGGTGCAGAGTACATCCACTATGGTGTTCTTGCCCCCTTCGAGCTGAGGCACAAGTTCTGTAGGCAGATACTTTATCTCGTGTATCTGCTCTTCTTCGCTGAGTGGCAGGAGGGCGTTCAGAAGACTGATCAGTCTTTTAGGATGATTGCCGAATATCTTCTTGAACGTAAGGTCTGCCTTAGGATCTAAGTACTTCATAACCATCTGTTTTAAAATTCTATAGCGCAAAGTTACGGTTTTATTTTCATATCTGCAAGAGTTTTCTAGGAAAAGTTTCTGAAAAAGTTAGAGAATGGTGAGTGTTGAATGTTGAATGTTGAGTGTTGAATGAAAGAAATATGACGACAAAGAAAAAGGGCGCATCCGGATTGGATGCGCCCTAACTTGTTAAATAAAATCGGAGGGATTCTGCTCTTGAAAAACCCTCTTAATGGAAGAGAATCAGGAAGCATCCAGGAGGTACTGGAGCTTCGTGGCATCAAAACACGGACAGGCTTTCTGAACGCCAGGCAAATCGCGATGCCCCAGGATGGTACGGATGCCCGGAAAACGGTGGTGAAGATCCAGGATAAGATGCTTCATCGCCTCCTTCTGCTCAGGAGTGCGGGTATCGCTGATGCAGCCCGATGGCGAAAGACCACCCTCGTAACAGATGCCTATGCTGTGCGCATTGTAACCGAGGGCATGAGAGCCCATACGCTCTACCGGGCGACAGGCATGAACCACTCCATCCAGCGTGATGTAGAAATGGTAGCCGATGTCAGTCCAGCCGTTGTTATGAACATGGTCGTAGCGCAGCATCTTCATCGTATAACGGTGATCGCAGCGGCTACCGCTGCAATGCACCACTATCATATCAATATCTCTCATAGGCATCCTTCTAAAGTCCACCTGCCGAAACGCCCAACGCCCCGAGGAGAGCTGTCAGTACGGTTACTGCAAACTTGAGAATCTCATTCCATTTCTGCTTGTTCTTTTCTGTCATAATCTATTCTGTTTTAAGAGGTTAATTATTCTAATCCGTCTCCAGTGTCACCACTGCCAGTGCTGCCAGTTCCGCCGGTCTGCTCGCCAGAGGTGTTGCCACCCGTGGTATCGCCGCCTGAAGAAGCATTGTCCTTGGCAGGCTTTTTCTTAGCCTCCTCGATGTCGAGAGTCTTGGCACCCTCCTTCTCAGCCTTGAGGGCAGCCTTCTGTACGGCACGTGATGCAACCTGCTCAAACTCCATACCTACGAAGATGTTGGCAAGATCGCTGCCCGGGATAAACTGGATGTTCACACCCTTGATGTTGATGTCGCTCTTAAATTCGGCTGCGGTTGCCGCACCCTCACTGGTAAGCTGGAGGCGGAACTTGCCCAACTCGCCGAAATCAATCTGGTTGCCTCGCTGCAACTCGATGATCATGTTCTCCTGCATACTGACCAGAACGGCTGTTACATCCGCATAGGATACAGTGGTCTGCATAGAGATCAACTTCGCGAACTTCTTGAGCGAAATGGAGTCTTTCATCTGAGCACGGGCGTAGAAAAGAGGAACTCCTGCTTTGTCACCAAATTTTGACGCAAGCTTTACTAAACTGTAATTAATTGCCATAATACATAAAATTTTAAAATTGTGAATAATCATGTTGTGCACCGGTCTCTTCCCGAATGCTGATACAAAGATACAACATCGGCGGTGCCCCACTTGTCCACTTTGGTACGATAAGTACCAGTTGTGCACTATTTGGCTCAATTATGTATACTTTTGCACGCAAGCGTATGCTGCAGAATATTCAAGTGGCTCAGTTAACTTACTCAAGTGGCTCAATCAGCTTACTCAAGTGGCTTTGTCAGATTAGTCAAGTGGCTCAATCAGCGAGTCCAGCCGTCTGAGTAAGCGAATCCAGCCGTCTGCGTAACCCAGTTCAGCCATATCCTTAACCCGACGCAGCCACATCAGTTGGTAAACGGAAGAACATCGTTTGTTTACCTCATTTGGGTGGGCAATGACTACCAGAGAGAATTATCCTTTTTTGATGACTACCAGGGCCAATAATAGGTACCATCAGAGCCAATCATGTGCCTTCTGATATGCCCCAATGACTACCAGGACGAATCTTAAAAATACAAGATATTGAATATCAGATAGTTAGGTGCTAATTTTTCTTCCCTACATTATACCAAGTATATTATATATATACGTTTACATTTTTTACATTATACGTAATACGTGAGGAAAAAGATTTTTTTTTTCAACAAATCAGCCACTAAAATGCATTTTTTCTCTTCAAAAATTTGCATAAGTCTGAAATAAATATTATTTTTGCATCATGAAAGCGCGGAGAATGCGATTCTCCTCCCGATGAAGGACACCGGGAATTGCTTTCGGTTAAGGATTAGAACATAGCTCATTGAGTAGGAATCGGCCCCAAAAGATGAGTGACCAAATAGTAATCCTTACAAGGCATTCTATGCCTGATAAATTTGATGAAAATTTATCGGCATGGATGCGAAGTAAGGTTATTTGGTAATAAGAAGAAATGGCCGATTTACAATCCTTTATGGATGTAACATTTCAACTTATCATGTCATCCTTACTCCAATTCCATGCCGGTTTTCAATAAACTATAACCAAGACTTGCCCCAATCGGTAGGCCTCTAACGATTTTAACAGTAAACGGAAATGGAACAAGTTAATCAACAGCCTCCGGGCGGGCAGCAGGCCTTCCCTCAGACAAATCAACAAGAGAAACAACTGATGACTATCCTTGGCGTACAGGGATTGTCTTACCAGAACTATTCTGTGGTAGAACTCAAAATCGTTCTACAGATTATCAAGCATGCCCAGAAAGCCATCTTGGGCTATGTTATCCCTTATCACGTAACTCCCCAGACCTTTAGTAATTTCACGGTAGAACAGAGAGTTGCAGGCCACACGGATGTCACCATGAAACTGTCTGAGTTTTCTTATGGAGCTCCCCATTATGCGCAATTGCGCGATGCCATCCAGCGTATAGAATCCAAGCCCATCCAGCTGCCGTTCAAGCAGGGCGACCAGACATACTACCGGAAATTTGCATGCCTGTTTAAGAGTGAGATATACCAAGACCGGCACAAGAACTGGTTGGTAAAATTCCGCTTCGACAACAACGTGATGCGGTTTTTCTACAATTACGACAAGGGAGTCAGCCGTATCGACCTCAATGCCATCAACCAATGCCGCAGTGCATCGAGCATCAAGTTATATCTCATCATGAACTGCTGGGCTGTAAAGGGATTCACCATCAGCAAAACGGCGCATATCCAGCAACTGATGCATGGCAGGGAAGATTACTACAAGACCTGGTCGGAACTGGACAGAAAATGTCTGGCTTTCGCCTGCAAAGACCTCAAGCGCCTTTACCGGAACCACGTCATCGACCAGTATCTTACCTATAAGCCTTTCTTTCTGGAGGAGGGTGAAAAAGAGAAGCATCACCTGCCCGAACACATCACCTTTACCCTACACGACCGTCGCACTTCAGGCGAAACTGCGGAAGGTGCAGAAGTGAGCAGCGAACTGAGAGGGCAGCGGAGCAAACTGAAACTCCGGCTGCAATGCAATTATGATGTGAGCGAGAAGAAGGCTGAGCAGTTGAGCGGCTATCTCAGGTTAGATATGATTGGCGACCTGGAAGACTTCTTCCTGCGAAAGGATTATTACATAGCCAACTGCAGGCGTTCGAACAAGAAGATGAACACGGGTGGCTATATGACCACAGCCATGGTAGGTTTCTTTAAGGATCATGGTGTAGAAGGATTGTAAAAAATATAAAGCTTATGAATTATCCCCAACGTATGTACAGCAAGACCGAACTAGGTCTGCTCTACTTTCCCGACACAACCGACGGGGCAACAGCGCGCCGTCATATCATGGTATGGATTAAGCGTTGTGTGCCCCTCTGGACCGAGCTGCAACGTTTAGGCTACCAGGAGCGTAGCCAGTATTTCCCTCCCCGCCAGGTATCCACCATCTTCGAATACCTGGGCGAGCCAGGGGCATAAAGAAAAAAGGGTGTGCCATAAGTCCTTATGACACACCCTCTCTGCCCTTTACCTTTCCCTTCGGCCGGTGACCGTTGGTTCAGGGCGTATTGGTAATTTCCTTCCAATCTGATTGCACGGAAAGCTCAATAGGCTAATCAGATACAGGAATAGCATCCTCCACCTGATTGGTACAGGCTGCACCCATCAAGACAAAGAAAAGCATCCATATTCCCGATTATCCTTATAAAAACATTATTCATTATTCATTGTTCACCACATCCACATCCCAATTCTTGACATTAGTCGTTACCCTGGAATGGCTAGAATTAGGTGAAAGTATCAAATGAAAGTCATACCTTTTTTCTCTTTCAAATTTAAAAGGATTACGAACATCTAGCAGATTTTTCGTTACCGTCACCTTTTGCGAAGATTGTCCCGGCCTTTCTACCGTATAAGTTATCTCTAGATAAACCGGTTCGTTCTTCTCCTGAGGGATTATAAAGATATAAGAATGGGGAGAATTTGTTATTATTTTATGTTCTTGGTCTAACTGAGCTCCACTTATCTGTAATTCGGGACCTTTTCCTACGTCAGGTGCTTCGCCATCTGGGTTAGTTGGTGTCCAACTATAATACCATCTAGTACCATTATCGGCGAGAATCCAATCTCCATTTTCAAGATTCAGATAGCCCGCCATAACAAAGACGCCTATATGTTCTTTGGTTGGATTGTTTGAGACGCAATATAGTTTCACCTCTTGAACTGTTATAGATTCACCATCATTTAGATTATTGGCTGTGATATCAAAGCCAATACGAGCCAATGCATGACTGAAAGTAAATTTAACACGTTCATTAGTCTTTGTCCGACCCTTAGCATTAGCCCACACCAAATCTACAGGAGACATATTAGAAGGAAAATATATATAAGTTGAATTAGGTTCTTCTATAGCATAATTACCATTGTCTTTAGGACTTACCAGTTTTGGTTCTGTACTATGAGGCGCAAAGGCATAGAAATCCACAGATCCTTCATTTGGCCAATATCGGGTATTTTCATATCCCCAATCCGAATAATCTCCTTTCCAGTTTTTCCAATATACGTGTTCATTATTCATCAGCATCAGAGGTGAGATTGTCTCATCAGTATGCTTGTATCTTGCAAAGACACCAAATCCAGCGTTAAATGTCTCCCCTTGGAGAAAAGTATTATCGGTTACTCCAGAACGGCTTGAAGCATTCCGATCCACATAAGCATCAAAGTTGATTTCTGAAGATGAAGAAGATGAAGTTTCTTCCACAGCTTCGCCGGCACAACCAGATAATACCAGCTGTGCTATCAAAACATAAAAAGCTAAACGAAGAAACTTCATCTTATGATAATTTTAAATTCATTATTTTTATCTGATACGATTAATTCCAGGTAACAGGGATATCGTTGATCGGATTCTTAGCATCTACCCAATCTGTAACAGCAGCATTGAATTCGATTGGAGTCAGACCAATGGTCAAGTTGATTGTATATGCCTTGCCCTTCTCGAAGTTATTTGTAAGTTGCTGAGAAACCTTATATGGCACTGTAGCCTTTACACCACCATTATAGCTTACAGTGTACTCTACGATAACATAAAGTTGATCAGCATTTGCATTTCCTGTAGAGAAATCCTGTGGAATTACAAACAAATATTCATTGTCAGGATTTTTAATTACTTCATTATTACTTAACGTTTTATCACCAGACGTCTTATTATCGAACCATTCAAAATTTTGCTTAGCATCATTAGAAGATGCTGTTGACCAATTACCTGTAGACAAATCTATGGTACCCTTTATGTAGAAAGCATTTTGTGTTGGTTCTGTAGTAGATCCTGCCAATGTGATCTTATTCAATGTTATAGTTGCTACAGATTCATAACTAGCATCCTTTAACTTTACAGAATAACCAAGTCTAGACAAAGCATGAGCAAAATTAAATGTCACTGTACCATTTGTCTTATTCGTAGCATTAGCCCACAACAAATCTTTCTGGTCAGCAGCCTTATCTTTTACAGTAAAATCAACAATAGATGTACTTGTAAACTTTGTTCCAGCATCATAAGGAGCATACGCCCAGAAATCAATATAGCCTTGTGTTGGCCAAAACTTAACAGGATCATATTTCCACTTATCTGCAGCATCTCCTGTTACTTTCTGATTGTTGAACAAATTAGAAGGCTCCCCCCCCCTCAGTAGGGCTATAGTTACCAAACACACCAAAGCCATCAGCAGATTTATGAAGCTGCGTCTTATCCAGCACGCTACCACGTGAACCATTTACAGCAACTGCACTTCTTCCCAAATAGCCATCAAAGCTGATAGCCTCATTCTTAGAAGAATTGTCTGAAAGACTATTCAAGTCATCGCTTGAACAACTTACCAATGTCAACGCTGCCATTGCAGCAATACCCATAAAAAAATTCTTATCCATATCTATTTTAATTTTTAAATTATACTAATCTATTATTACTCTTTTACTATTTTTATCTGATTCTTATCACTTTTACTACAGTTCTATATCAATATCCTCAGGTTTACCCCAATCCTTGATCGTGACGTCAAAACCGCCAGAACTTCCTTCCGAAGGCTTCACATCAGGTAAAGGTTTCGGCAACTCAACATCAACATGGAGAGAAGCAAAATAACCTAACTCCGATGAATTTTCATCTTTCTTAAACTTATCTCCTACCGCAAACTGATAATCTACCTGCGTCTTTTTGTCTATCAACAAAGCTGAAAAAGACAGCTTATTGTTTTTTGCATCAAGATGGGCAGTTTCTGGTAGGCCAAAACATTTAAACGATGTCTTCAACGTTCCTAGTGTTGCGTCATTTTTATCTATCGCTTTCGTCCAGGACTCCAGAAGATAAGTCACCTTACTCTGAAGCGGCTTCCCCTGTCCCAGCAGAAATCCTTCTGAAATACCAGTTAAGGATCCTCTCGCAGAATACAGGTTTCCTATACCTGGAACTTTCACGTTGACCTGGATATGCGAAAGCACATTCCTTGGCGTTAAAGTAGCCTCAGAATAGTCTCCAGAAACATCGAATTCATCGAGTTTATCAGAGGCAAGCCACTCGGGCTCAACCCCTATCAATTCACCATCTCCACGCGAGTACCAGCGCGATGTTGTATGCAGTACCACAGCTCGCGCTGTCTCGTAAGAGTCCATTCCCAGAAATTCGAGTGTACCAAACTCGGTCGTACTCTGGTTGAATACCAGTACACGATATTTTCCAGGTTCCAAGGAAAAGTCGGCATGAGTTATCTCATTAGTCAAGACAGTATGCGGAGCACCACCTGACCAGGGAAACACCATGACCGTCATACCTGTAGGCACCTCTTTATCAAACAAACGCCAATCTACATTAATCCGCACCAATCTACGGCCATCCGTTGGCGGACAACCGGAATAGTCATCATAAATGCAAGAAGTAAGCGAAATGATAAGGAGCCAACAGTACAAGAATAGTTCTATACATCTTTTACATCTTTTCATGAACGCTTCATATTTTATAAATCTTCTTTTCTAGTTATTATATTCATTTCAAAATTCCTGGTGCAAAAGTACAATATAAAATTGAATTAGGTCTTAAGCAATATTTAATAAAAATTAAATGATACATAAGATAACATTTTTGTTACATCACAAAAAAATGCCAGTAGCCACCTCTTTAGCAAACAATTAAAAACCTCCAATCGAACCAATCGATTGGAGGTTTCATTTCTATCATTTACAGCAACCAGGCAGTAAAAACACTACCGGCTGCAACTATTCATACATTATCTGCTCAGCCAAGCCTCCGGATTGAGTTTGGCAGTCTCCTTGCGAAGCTGGAACTGGAGGATGTTATCAGAGCCAACACTACCCAAAGCCTGACGGGTACTTACCTTCTGACCTTTATGAACGCTGACCGATTTCAGATTACAGTAAACAGAGATGTAGGCACCATGACGGACCAGCACATTCCACATGCCACCATAACCGAAGACGGCACTCACCTCACCATCGTAGATGCTGCGAGCCACACAACCCGGCTTGCCCTGGATATTGATACCCTTATTGTCGAGCGTTACACCCTTCAAACCTTCTACATGATACTGACCGAAATGACTCACCACACGGTAACTGCCGCTGATAGGCATCGGCAATCGGCCACGGTTAGCCTCGAATCCACCGCTCAGCATGCGGTCTACCGAACTCAAGGTAGAAGCCTCCTGTGCCTCCTTCCTGGCAGCGGCAATCTCACGGGTACTGCGTTCCGCATCCATCTTCGCCTTCAACTCGGCAGCCCGTCTTTCAGCCTCCGCCTTTCTTGCAGCCTGTTCGGCAGCAGCCTCACGGGCAGCCTGTTCTGCGGCGGCACGCTTGGCAGCCTCGGCAGCAGCACGCGCCCTAGCCTGCGCTTTTGCCTTCGCCTTAGCCTCAGCCTGGGCAGCAGCCTCCTCCTGAGCCTTTCTTGCAGCCTCGGCAGCCAGTCTTGCTTCTTCGGCAGCCTTTCTGCGGGCAGCTTCGGCAGCAGCCTCACGCGCCTTGGCTTCGGCTATACGACGGGCATTCTCTCTGGCAGCAGCCTCGGCAGCAGCTTTCTTGCGAGCCAGTTCCTCGGCACGCTTCTTGGCGGCAGCAGCGGCAGCAGCCTTTCGCTTAGCCTCGGCAGCAGCACGGGCTCTCGCCTTGGCAACTTCCCGAGCAATCAGACGGTCAATCTGTGCGTTGATTGCCGCATCTTTCTGACGCTGGTCGGCAATCACAGCCTGAATGGTCTTCTGCTGTTTCTGCAGTCCCTGCACCATTTCCTGCTGCTGGGTCTGCTTACCTTCCAATGCCGTCTTCTCCTGCTTACCCTTATATAATAAGGTGTTCTTATGTCCCTTTACATGCTGCAACTGCTGGTGCTTCTCGTTCACCTGCTTCTGCTTAGCCTTTACAGCCTCGCCCTGCACCTTCTGATAGGAAGAATACTGGCGGATGAAGGAAAGGCGGCGATACATCTGTGTCAGATTCTTGGCACTGAAGATGAACATCAGCTTGTCCTGAACCGTATGATGACGGCTCATATAGCGCATGGAACGGATATACTTGTTCTTACGGTCCTGCAACTGTTGCTGAAGCGTTTTCAACTGTGCCTGCAGAATGCCGATATTGCCGTCAATATGATGGATATCCTTCTGGATACCGTCAATCTTCTTCTGACGCTGGTCTATTTCTCCGTTCAGCGCCATCAGGTCTTCAAGACGTTTCTTCACATCCGCCTTATTTCTCTGCAAAGCCTGCTCCTGTTCTCTGATCTTCTTCCGGATAGAAGCGCGCTGTCCCTGCAAACCTCGGATAGAGGCATTACTATAGGTTGCCGCCTTGCGTTCTGCTCTGGTTGACGCAGCTGATTTGGATGTTTTTCTGGACACATGCCTTCTGCTGTTCTTCTTTCTGGCAGGAGTAGCAGCCTTCTTTTTCGCAGTTACGGCAGTCTTCCTCACCGGCTTCTTCTGGGCAGTATGGTTCTGCGCAAAAGGTGCGAGAGAGAAGGTGATTGCCATGATGAATAATAAGATTCGCTTCATTTCTTATATTAAAAACCCATGTTCTATAATTTCAAACTCTTGATGAGTATTTACATACTCAATATCTTGCTGAGCACATCAGTTGGAGAAATCTGCTTGTATTTGCCCGAAATCTCGGTCTGAGTGCTCCATTTGCTGTCGGTCTTCACCTGATTCAATTCCAGATTGATCTTAGCCTCCTGCTTTTTCCTGGTAGCAGTAGTGGTCATCGACAGATTCAGGGAGGCAGGGAACATCTTGACGCCTACACTCTTGAAGTTGCCGTAGTCGACGTGGAGATTGGAGGTGCCGTTCTGCGCACTCTTATAGACAACATCTGCTGCTGTGATACGGCCGGTAGTGCGGTTGGCTGTCCAGGCATAGGTCATATTGCCGTTCTTGAAACTAACCGGCACAGCATCTCCTGCCACATCCAGTCTGGCATCAAACTTCTTCAGGTCTGATTCCTTCACAGTTCTTTCGCCCGGCAGGAGCAGCTGGTTCCAGAAGAGAGCCTGCAGAGAATAGAAGGAGATGCCCTGCTTCTTGAGGAAGTCTACCTGGGTATAATCTGCCTTGATATATTCCTTGTGCAGACGGTCGATGATAAGTACATGGTCGGGAGTAAACTCCAGACGGCCCACCTCTGTACCCAAGATAGGAATAAAGAGCTGGATGCGGATGATTTCATCCTTACGCATGCTCAGTTTGCCCGGCACAGTAATGTCCTTATCACCAGCCTGGAGAGTAAACGACATGTTGCCTACAATATTCTTGGTATACACCTGATTGTCTGAAACCTTCTGTACGAAAGCCAACTTCTTGAGCGTCTCACTCTGACGAGAGTCAGAACCCTTGGTGGCATTCTCTTTCTGATGACTGGCTGATGATGAGCCAGAGCCCTGTACATTCTTGCTGGTTCCGCAAGAACCGAGGAGCAGGATGCTGCAGGCTGCGGCAAGCAGCATCATCTTATTCTTCTTCATTATATATTTCATCTTTCTTGATTTTTCTACTTTCCGTTTATTTCTTCTTACCTTTTCTAACTGACTTTTTCGTAGCGGCAGGTTTCTGCTTTGGCGCATTACGCTTCTTCAGTTCTTCTTCGGTAATATATTGTCTGTTCTTAATCTTCCATGCCAGCACCTCAGTCTGGTTCTCGCCGGTATAGGCTTTCTTCCAGAAATTTACGGATTCATCGGCCATACCGTTCATATAATAGATATCTCCGGCATGTTCCAGAACCGTACTGTTATCTGCGGTGGAATCGCGGTTTTTGAGTGCCTGATCTATATAGGTCTTGGCATCAGCATAGCGTTCTTCCATAAAGAGAATCCAGGCATAGGTATCCAGATAAGTACCGTTGTTCGGCTCTGCCTTGATGGTCTTGTAGCTCATCGCCTCAGCCTTATGCAGGTCAACGCCCTTCTCGCTCAGATAGTAGGCATAGTTGTTCAGCGCCATCACGTTGTCATCTTTCCATTGCAGGCAGGAGTCGTAAGCCGCAAAGGCTTCCTGCTCTTCACCTTTCTTATGAAGGATATCGCCGGTTACGGCATAGAGGTCAGAAACCAGGTCAGCCGGCGACTGTGCATTCACCTGCGCCAATCCGAGACGGAACTCACGGAGCGCCTCTTCTTCCTTATCCTTCTGATAATATGCCATTCCACCGAAGTAATAGAACACCATTTCTTCGGGATTATACTCCTGAGCCGCCTTACATTGCTGGGAAACCAGGTCATATTTCTTCTCGTTCCAGAGCATCTGTACGAGTTGCATTCTGGCATTCACGTTATCCGGAGCTATGGTAAGCACCTTTTCGAAGGCACGGCAAACAGAGTCGGCCGGCATCTTCTTCAAACTCATATAAGCAGCTCTCATCTCTGCCACTTCGGCTGACGGATGAGCCACGTTGAGCGCCTTGTCAAACAGCGCAATCACCTTGGTAGAATCGCCCCCTTCGCTCTCGTTCTTCTGAATGAAAGAGCGGTACATCATCACCTTGGTTTCCAGATCCGATTTCGGACTCATCAATATTTTATCGAGCATCTGCTCGGCAAGCTGCTCCTGATGGGTGGCATTATAATAGTCGTAAAGCGACATCTGGGCATAGGAATTGTCAGGCTCTTCCTTCAGCACATCGGTAAAGCACTTGTAAGCTTCCTTCTGGCGGTCGTGCTGTACGAGCCAGTTGCCCAGCATTGTCTTGTACTGCATATCCAGCGGATGCTGGTCTACCAGCGACTTCAGTTCCTGATAGGCAGCCTTCTTGTCGTTCATCAGTTCATAAACTCTCATTTTAGAGAGGGTGAACTGTTCGCTTTCACCTTCTTCCACCTCAAGACGCGAAATGGTTTTGAGTACTGATTTATAATCCTTATTCTGGGAATAAAGCTGAACCAGGATGCGGAGGGCATCGGTATTACCGTGGTTTTTGGCATACAAATCCTCATAGGCATTGATGGCAAGATCGTATTTCTGGCTACCTATATAATATCTGCCCAACTGCTCTGCATAGGTCTGGTTTTCCGGATTCAGTTCTATTGCCTTCTGCATATAGGCAAGTGCCAGGGAATCCTGCTTGAGCTGAGAATAGAAAAGCGACTCATAGAAATAGGTTTCAGCCGCCTTCGGGTCAATCTTCCGGGCATGCTCAAAGAGGTCGAAAGCTGCCGAATAATTGCCGGCAGCCTGCTGGCGCGCTCCCTCCAGGAAGAAATAGTTGTAGCGCTGGCGGTCGTTTGGAGAGAGATGATCCTCCTGAACCGCCGGCTTCTGAACCGGCTGCACCTTCTTCTTACGGGCAAGCGACGGCATGGCTACCGAACCCAGCAAGACCAGCCCCATTGCCCAACTGATATTTCTAAGATTCATCTTCACGATTCTAATCCTTTCTATTCTATCTTTAATAATCTGTTATTTTACACCCGTATGACCGTATCCGCCGGCTCCACGTTCGGTTTCATCGAGCTCATTAACCTCGATGAAATCGCATTGTTCGTGCTTGGCCAGCACCATCTGGGCTATACGTTCGCCATCGTTGATAACGAAATCCTCTGTAGAGAAATTGATGAGCAGAACCATGATTTCACCGCGATAATCGGCATCGATGGTTCCCGGCGTATTCAGTACAGTAATGCCATGCTTCAAAGCCAGACCGCTGCGAGGACGGATCTGCGCTTCATAACCTGCAGGCAAAGCCATATAAAGACCGGTTGGCACCAGTCGCCGCTCCATAGGATGAAGCACGATTGTCTCATCGATGTTTGCACGCAAATCCATGCCGGCACTCTGAGGTGTGGCAAACGCAGGTAGAGGCTGATGCCCCTTGTTGATAATCTGTACTTTTATCATGACTTTTTCTTTTTTATCTGTGTCTGAGTTTAATAATCTGCAAAAATAAGCAATTTTGATGGAATAAATGAATTTTTGAGGATAAAAACATGTAATTTATCATATTTTATTTTGATTTGTGCTTACTTTAGTGTATTTTTGCGCTACAGAATCAAGTAATACAATAATATGGAATGGAAACAACTGATATCCAACAAGCGTTTCGGACAGGAGCATAAGCATGCCGAGCGCCATGATGATCGCTCTGAATTCAAGCGCGATTACGACCGTCTTATCTTTTCATCGGCATTCCGCCGCCTGCAGAACAAGACGCAGGTTTTCCCTTTGCCGGGCAGCATCTTCGTTCACAACCGCCTCACCCACAGTCTGGAGGTGGCGAGTGTGGGCATGTCGATAGGTAACGACATTTCCCGACGTGTCATCCAAAAGCGGCCTGAACTGAAGGATACGCTCGTTGAGGAGATAGGTACCATTGTAAGTGCAGCCTGTCTGGCACATGATTTGGGCAATCCGCCTTTCGGTCATTCCGGCGAGAAAGCCATCCAGACTTTCTTCTCAGAAGGACCGGGTCAGAAAATAAAATCAATGGTTTCATCGGAGTTTTGGGATGATATTACGCATTTCGAAGGCAACGCAAATGCCTTCAGAATCCTGACCCACCGGTTCAAGGGGCGCCGTCAGGGAGGCTTCGTGATGACCTATTCCATGCTTGCTTCCATCGTAAAATACCCGTTTGCAAGCAGTCTTGCCGGCAACCACGGCAAATTCGGTTTCTTTGCTTCCGAAGCGGAGTCTTACAGGAAAATTGCCGATGAATTGGGCATTTTTTGCAAATCTGCACCGGGCGAGCCTCTCAAATATGCCCGCCATCCACTTGTATATATGGTAGAAGCTGCCGACGATATCTGCTACGAAATCATGGACATTGAAGACTCCCATAAGCTCAAGATTCTTTCCTTTGCCGAGACGGAGCACTTGCTGCTGAGTTTCTTCGATGAAGATATCCAGCAGAAGATACGCCAGCGCATCATCGACGAAGAAATGACTGACGAAAACGAGAAAGTGGTTTACATGAGAGCCAGCGTCATCGGCAAACTGGAGAACGAATGTGTGGCAGCCTTCCTGGCGCACGAGGAAGAAATCCTTGCCGGAACTTTCGAGGGCAGTCTCATCGACCACATTTCCGAGCGCCAGAAAAAGGCATACAAGGAATGTGAGAAGATCTCCTACTCTAAGATTTACCAAAGCAAGCCGGTGCTCGACATAGAACTGTCGGGTTATAAAATCATGGCAACTCTGATGGAGGTTTTCATAGAGGCAGCCGTCAACCCATCGCGTTTCTACTCCAAGCAGCTCTTGCGCCGGGTAAGCAGCCAGTATGATATAGAGAACGAGAATCTGGAGGAGCGCATCATGGCGGTAATTGATTATATCAGCGGCATGACCGACATCTATGCGCTCGACATCTATCAGAAGATCAACGGAATCAGTCTGCCTATTGTATAAGGGAAAATGTAAGGGATAAAACAGATCTTAAACTAAAAAATAACACGGACAATTTGAATTTGTCCGTGTTATTATTTCTTCTTATTTTAAAAACACCCCGTATAACGGCATGTTGGTGATATTAGCCTGCTGACGATAAGGCAACATAGAATAACGGATGGCTAAAATATCCGGATGCTCCATCAGATAATGATGAAGGGAAGTAGCCTTGACGCTTGTCCCCCCTTTTACCTCAATAGGCAATAAGACACCATCACGCTGAATCAGGAAATCCATTTCCATACGAGAGGTATCGGAACTGTAATAATAGATATGCTGCAATCCGGATGCAAGCAACTGCTGCAACACATACTGTTCCGTAAAAGCTCCTTTATATTCTGTAAATACCGCATCACCCAAAAGGACCTCCTTGGCAGACGTATCAGCCATGGCGCCCATCAACCCGCAATCGCATAAATAGAGCTTAAACGCCGATAAATCTTCATAAAACTTCAGAGGCAACTCCGGCTTCGATACCTTTGTTATCTTATACACCAGTCCAGCATCCACCAGCCACTGGATGGCAAGTTCAAATTCCTTGGCCCTACCGCCCTTCTTCAATACACCATAGACAAACTTTTTGTTCTCCTTCGACAACTGCCCCAGAATGGATTGCCAAACCATATCAATTCGGGGCACTTCCTGTGATGGAGCATGCTTGGAGAAATCACTGGCATAGTTGGAAAGAATCTCGTTCTGCAGGCTGCGCACCTGATTGAGCAACTTATTTTCAGCAAAAGCCTTTACCACTTCGGGCATGCCACCTACATAATAATATTGTCGCAGCAAATCCTTCAGTTTTTCGTGAAAAGCATTCATCAGTTCATAATCATGGCTGTGCATCAGCTTCAGCAACTGCTCCTCGCCCATCGCCATGAGGAATTCCTCGAAATCCATCGGAAAGAGACGCAAAGTCTGCACCTTGCCTACAGGAAACGAGACTCCTGCATGTAAAGCGACTCCCAGCAGAGAACCAGCTACTACAATATGATATTCCGGGGCATCTTCACAGAAATATTTCAAAGCCTCTAAAGCCTGCGGGAATGCCTGCACTTCATCCAGAAAAATAAGAGTTTTGCCTGGAATAATATCTACCCCAGTCAAAGCACTTAAGCCCTGAATGATTCTGGCGACATCAAAATCACCCGAATAGATAGCTTGCAGGTTTACATTCCTATCGCAACTTACGTAAGCCAGACTATCAAATTCCTGCCTACCGAATTCCTTAAGAACATAAGTCTTTCCACATTGTCGTACACCATTAAGAATCAATGGCTTGTGGTGCTCCTGACTCTTCCATTCCAGAAGCTGTTCATATACCTTTCTCTTCATATCTTTACACTTTTAGACACATAAAAATGCCAGAACGATACACTTTTCGACACATGAAACCATGCTATCATTACACTTTCTGACACATAAAACCTGCGCAAAGATACACTTTTCGACACATAAAACCAAAATTCCGCTGCCTTTTCCGAGATTCATTAAGACTATTTAACCCAAGTTGTTTTGCCCCATACACCCTGGGCTAGGAGCTTCTGCCCTCTCAGGGCGTGTGGGGACATGATGGTGTTCTGAAGCCTGGGGCGTGTGAAGCTTACATGCGAAACTTGAATTAAATACCTTTTTCCTTATAAATCAAATTATTGGCTCCGCTCGTAATCTTCAGAGCCTCAGGATGTTCCTTAATAAAACTGTTGATGTGGCGAACTCGCTTCTCTTCGAGAATCTCATCGATGGCGATGAGGATACCGGTCTCCTCCACATCACCAAAACCATAGTTGATGGCGGTACCGAAAAGCTTCATCGTAGGACTCAGACTCATGTAGGCATTAACAAGAGGAGGAATATTATAACCCAACTTGCGAACTTCACGGTTCAGGATGCGATAGTCTGCCTTGAAGTCATCTTCTGTAAAGATGGCAGCCAAATCACTCTCTGGAGTATCCAATTTCAGCGGTTTCATCGGGAGTACGAGGTTCTCCTTGTCATCGAAATGCTTCTTGAGGAAATAGAGAATCATGTCGCGGCCACGACGGATGTAAGACGGATACATCGTCATCTTGCCGAAGAAATATTTTACTTCCGGATAGAGAACCGTCAAAGCGCCCAAACCATCCCAGAGATTGTCGAGAGCAAAGATGCTCTTGGTGTTGGTACGCACATTCTGATATTCGAGCGAAACGAAGGAACGGCCCAACTCTACGGTATAAGGCATATACTCCTTGAGGAACTTGTCGGAGAAATGGAACATGTGGCTGGTTGCCAGCTTAGGCTGTCCCTTCTCATCGAGCTGCCAGTCCCTACCCAGGAGATAACGGTAACCGCCGATAATCTCATCGGCTTCAGGATTCCAAACTATCAGCTGCTTGTAACAGTTGTCACCAAAGTCGAACTCATCAAGATCCATAGATTTGCCCGTTCCGCCTCCCGCTTCGCGGAAAGCGATTTCACGAAGTCGACCAATCTCTTTCAGCACATTAGGCGAATCATTTGCCGTAACGATGTAAATCTCGTTATGGCTCTTATTGGTCATTCTCAGTTGCTTGTCGGGTGTAAGCTCGCTCTTCAGGAGCTCACGGTCAATCGGTTGGATGATTTCTTCTTCCATATTACTCTTCTTCTATGCTATGATTCTACGATTTCGTTAATATAAAATAAAACAATGTTCCCGGGTTTTGCAAACCATTAAAGTTCATAAACCCTGTCTTCAACATACTGCGCCCACTCGGTAGCCGACTTGCTCTTATCAAAAGTCTGCCAAGGAATCGGTTTGCCGATGGAGATGCGGAAATGCTTGCCCACATTCCTGTACATCTCGTCAACCAGAAACAGCATGGCGAGATTGAACGGCAGATACTTGTCGCTAAATCGGGCGATGCGGTAGAAACGTTCAGAGTTGCGCCCTCCGAAATGGATAGGCACCACATCGCGCTGATATTCTATACTCTTAGAGATAAACGTCTTCTTCCAAGGCAGGTCGTGGATGGTTCCATCCTTGCGCTTGCGGCTGTTCAAGCCTGCCGGAAACATCAGCATGTGGTTGTCACTCTTGAAGCCCGCCTCCACCATCCGTGGGAAATCGCGACTCTGGCGACCCGTCTTGTTGATGCCGATACTTACAGGTTTCAAACCCGGCAAGTTGAGCAGAAGATCATTCACCAGATAGCGGAACTTGCCATCATAGTGCTTGCCGATGATGGAACCGAGACATACACCGTCCTGTCCGCCCAGAGGATGATTGGAAACAAAGGTATAGAGTTTGCCGTCGTTCTTGTCAGGCAGGTTTTCCAAGCCTACGATTTCAACATCCATCTTCAGATAGCGCACACATTCGGTGAGCCATTCAGTACCCGAAAGGCCACGGCTCTCCCACAAAAACCTGTTCACCTCGTCCTCGTGAATAATCTTCTTGAGCCAGGAAACCAGGAAGCGCGGTACGAATTTCACCTTGCTTCCCATCTTGCTCTTAAGAATCTTATCTATGTCTATCGTTTTCTCTATTGATTCACTCATGTTTGCTAAAACTTATATAAGTTAGTGCAAAAGTAACTCAACTTTTTCAAATACGTGCCATTTTTTCCAAAAAAATAGCAAAAAAGCGAAAATTTATTAGTTTTTTTAAACTATCACGACAAATCGAGCCCATTTTGTACGTATTTTTGCAAAAACATCACACTTGATGAGACCAAAAAGGCGATGCCCGAAACTGGAAGGTGAAGTTGACCAAAAACAACTTTTTCATTAAGTTTTATAAATTTTGTGGGAAAATGTAAGGCTATATGGAGATTTTTATGTACCTTTGAACCCAAATTTATACATTAATAAGTACGCACGCAATATTATAACGCGATAAGACAGCAAAAAGATATATGATAAAGACAGCAGAAACATATCACGTACCAGTGCTCCTCAAGGAGAGCGTTGACGGGTTGAACATACAGCCAGGAGGCATCTATGTAGACGTAACCTTCGGTGGTGGCGGACATTCCAGAGAGATTCTGTCGCGCCTGACTGAGGGAGCGCACCTGTACAGTTTCGACCAGGATGCCGATGCAGAGCGCAACGTGGTGGCAAACGAGAACTTCACCTTCGTATGCTCCAACTTCAGATTCCTGAAAAACTGGATGCGCTACTACGGGGTAGACGGACTCGACGGACTGTTAGCCGACCTGGGCGTATCGAGCCACCACTTCGATGACGAGACCCGTGGTTTCTCCTTCCGTTTCGACTCCCCACTCGACATGCGCATGAACAAGCGTGCAGGCAAGACTGCTGCCGACATCGTAAACGAATATGACGAAGGTGCCCTTGCCGACATCTTCTACCTATACGGTGAGCTGAAGAACTCGCGCCGCATCGCCTCAGCACTCGTCAAGGCAAGAACCGAGAAGCCCATCCTTACCACCAAAGACTTCATGGCAGCCGTAGAGCCCCTCTTCAAGCGGGAACGCGAGAAGAAAGACATGGCAAAACTCTTCCAGGCGCTGCGCATAGAAGTGAACCACGAGATGGACGCCCTGAAAGAGATGCTCCGCTCAGCCACGGATCTTCTGAAACCGGGAGGCCGGCTCAGCGTCATCACCTATCACTCGCTGGAAGACAGAATCGTAAAGAACATGATGAAAGCGGGCAATGCAGAAGGCAAGATAGAGCAGGACTTCTTCGGAAGAATAGAAACCCCTTTCAAACTCGTGAACAACAAGGTAATCGTTCCTGATGCCGACGAGCAGGAAAGGAACCCTAGGAGCAGAAGCGCCAAACTAAGAATAGCAGAAAAGAAATGATAATCGATAAAGACATAAACATCAGTGAGAAGCCTATAGCCGAAGAAAAGGCACAGGCATCACAGGAACCGCCGAAGCAGGAAACTCCGCAGCAGGAGCCACAGCAGCAGGAGGCTCCACAGGCTTCGCTCAAGGAAGTGATTGCCAAGCAAGCCATTGAGGAAGAGGCGTCAGGATCATCGAGCTTTACGCTGCGAAAGATTCTGGGTGGAGACATTCTTACCGCACAAATCATACGCCGGCAGATATGGCTCGTTATCCTCATCGTGTTTTTTGTCATTATCTACATATCCAACCGATACAATATCCAGAACGATATCATCGAGTTGGACAAACTGCAGAAAGAACTGCAAGACACCAAATACAAAGCGCTGTCTACAAGCAGCCAGATAACAGAGAAGAGTCGTGAAAGTAATGTGCTCGACATGCTGAAGAACAACAAAGACAGCGTGCTGCACATCGCCACCCAACCTCCATACATCATAAACGTACCCGAAGAATGAGCAGCAAATTTGATCACAAGAAAGTAATGCCCCGCTACAGCGCCATCGCCATCATCATGACGATTTTCGCCATAGCCGTAGTGGGTAAAGCGCTCTACATCATGACCGCCAAGCATGATTACTGGATGAAGGTGGCAGAACGGCAGAAGAAGGATTCCGTGACCGTAAAGCCAAACCGAGGTAACATCTTGAGCTGCACAGGACAGCTGATGGCAAGTTCGCTGCCGGAGTTTAAGGTTTTCATGGACTTCAAGGCGCTGAAAGATGCAGAAAACGACTCGCTGTGGGATGCCAAGCAAGACTCCATATATCTTTGCCTGCACCAGATATTTCCGAATCTGAGCGAGTCTGATTTCAAGAAGCACCTCACCGAAGGTCGCGCCAAGATGAGCCGCCACTGGCCGGTTTATCCAAAGCGTGTAGACTATAACACCTTCACCGAGATAAAGAACATCCCTGTATTCCGCCTGAAACCCTACCAGAGCGGTTTCCACTGGGAAGAATATAATGCCCGAACCAGAACTTACGGTTCGCTGGCAGGCCGTACCATCGGAGCCATGTATGGCGCCAAGGATACCGCCCGCTTCGGTCTGGAGCTGAGTTACGACTCCATCCTGCGAGGCACCAACGGTATCGTGCATCGCCGCAAGGTTCGCAACAAGTTCCTCGACATTACCGATACCCCTCCTATTGACGGAGCCGATATCGTGACCACCATCGATGTGAGCATACAAGACCTTGCCGAACGCTCACTCATCGACGAGCTGAAGGAAATCAACGCCAATGTGGGTGTAGCCATCGTGATGGATGTACCTACGGGCGACATCAAGGCCATCGTAAACATGGAGAAATGTTTCGACGGCGAATACAGAGAAATCCACAACCATGCCGTGAGCGACCTTCTGGAGCCAGGTTCGGTGTTCAAGCCAGCCTCTATCCTCGTAGCGCTGGACGACGGAGTGGTAGACACGACCTATCACGTAGAAACCGGTGGCGGTATATGGCCGATGTACGGCAGAGAAATGAAAGACCACAACTGGCGAAAAGGCGGATACGGAATGCTGACCCTCGCACAGACTCTGTGGTACAGTTCGAACATCGGTGTGAGCCGCATCATAGACGACCATTACCGCAACAACCCGGAGAAATTCGTAAAGGGTATCTACCGTACCGGTCTGCACGACGACCTGAAGATTCCACTGGTGGGAGCAACACCAGCCAGAATCCGCATGCCGCACAGAAACAAGAACGGACAATATGACAACTGGGCAAAGACCAGTTTGCCATGGATGAGTATCGGATATGAGACCCAGATACCGCCTATCTCTACCCTCACCTTCTACAACACCATCGCCAACAACGGCAAGATGATGCGACCAAGATTCGTGAGCAAGGTAATGAAGAACGGAGAAACCATCATGGAATTTCCTCCTGAAGTGATGCGCCAGCAGATAGCCAAGGAGAAGAGCATCAAGGAGCTGCAAACCATCCTGGAACAGGTGGTAAGCGTGGGACTGGGAAAGAAAGCCGGTTCGCCTAACTTCAAAGTGGCAGGAAAGACCGGTACAGCCCAGATTTCAAAAGGTGCCGGTGGATATAAGAGTGGCGGAACCAGCTATCTCATCAGTTTCGCAGGCTACTTCCCTGCCGATGCGCCACGCTACAGCTGTATCGTCTGCATACAGAAATCCGGTTTGCCTGCTTCGGGCGGTACGATGTGCGGTAAGGTCTTCCATCAGATTTCAGAAGGCATCATGGCGCAGAGTCTGAAAGTTGACGTAAAGGACGCCCGCGACTCAGCATCCGTCTTCGTTCCTGACGTAAAGGCAGGCAATATCCTTGCTGCCAACTATGTGCTCAGCCACCTCGGCATCAAGACCAATGCCAACTGGAGTGGCAGCTATGCCGACGGCAACCCTATCTGGGGCAAGGCAGAGCGCGTGGGTAACCACAGCATCAAGCTCATCAGGGAGAAGCAATACGGCAAGACGATCGTACCCGACATTACCGGAATGGGAGCCCGAGACGCTATCTACAATATGGAGAGCCGGGGCATCAAGACCCAGATTATAGGTAGAGGAAAGGTAGTAAAGCAGAGTCTGGTGCCGGGAACGGTCATCAAGAAAGGTGCCGTATGCAGCATTGTGCTCGAATAAAACTCAGAAACAGTTATCTGAAACCCTATATATAATAAGGTGTAGATAAAGAAATATATAGAATATAAAACAGAAACAGGATATGAAGTTACAAGAATTACTCAAAAACGTCGAGCCGGTTCAGATAATCGGCGATGCTGATGTAGAGGTTACGGGAGTAAACATCGACTCTCGCAAGATTAAGGAAGGTCATCTCTTCGTTGCCATGAAGGGAACGCAGGTTGACGGTCACAAGTTTATTCCAAAGGCATTGGAACTGGGCGCAAAGTCGGTTTTGTGCGAAGACATGCCTGAAGAGAAAGTTGAGGGCGTAACTTACATTCAGGTCGCTTCGACCGAGGATGCTGTCGGCAAGGTAGCAACCCTCTTCTACGGCGACCCTTCAAGAAAGCTCAAACTGGTAGGCGTAACAGGTACCAATGGTAAGACCACCATTGCCACCTTATTATATAATATGTTCCGCAAGTTCGGCCATAAGTGTGGTTTGCTCTCTACCGTCTGCAACTACATTGAGGACGAGGCTATCCCTGCCGACCATACCACCCCAGACCCTATCGAACTGAACATGCTCCTGGGCAAGATGGTAGAGGCTGGCTGCGAGTATGCCTTCATGGAGTGCTCTTCTCACGCCATCGCACAGAAGCGTATCGGAGGTCTGCAGTTTGCCGGAGGCTTGTTCACCAACCTGACCCGCGACCATCTCGATTACCACAAGACATTCGAGAACTACCGTAACGCCAAGAAGGCTTTCTTCGACGGACTGCCTAAGACAGCCTTTGCCATTACCAATGCCGACGACAAGAACGGCATGATCATGGTACAGAACACCAAGGCTACCGTGAAAACCTACTCTACCCGCAGCATGGCAGACTTCAGAGCCAGGATCCTGGAGTGTCACTTCGGCGGCATGTATCTGGAGATTGACGGCAGAGAAGTGGGCGTACAGTTCATCGGTAAGTTCAACGTGAGCAACCTGCTCGCCGTATATGGTGCAGCCATTATGCTCGGCAAGAAGCCAGAGGATGTACTCGTAGTGATGAGTACCCTTCACAGCGTAAGCGGAAGACTGGAACCAATCCAGTCACCAGAAGGTTATACCGCCATTGTTGACTATGCCCATACACCAGATGCACTGGAGAACGTATTGAACGCCATCCACGAAGTGCTCGAAGGCAAGGGCGGAGAAGTCATCACCGTTTGCGGTGCCGGTGGCAACCGTGACAAGGGCAAGCGCCCATTGATGGCACAGGAGGCTGTAAAGCAGAGCGATAAGGTAATCATCACCAGCGACAACCCACGTTTCGAAGAGCCACAGGACATCATCAACGACATGCTTGCCGGACTCAATGCCCAGCAAATGAAGAAGGTAATCAGCATCGTAGACCGCAAGGAAGCCATCCGCACAGCCTGCATGCTGGCAAAGAAGGGCGACGTGATTCTCGTAGCCGGTAAGGGACACGAAGATTACCAGGAGATCAAGGGCGTAAAGCACCACTTTGACGATAAGGAGGTGATTCGCGACATCTTCGGAATTTCACAGAAGTAAAAGCAATCAAGAAAAGAAAGAAAAATGTTATACTATCTCTTTAGATTTCTGGAGCAGTGGGGCATCTCAGGTTCTCACATGTGGGGCTACATCTCATTCCGTGCCCTGCTTGCGCTGATTTTATCATTGGTAATCTCTGCCTGGTTCGGCGAGAAATTCATCAAGTATCTCAAGAGCAAGCAAATTACAGAGACACAGCGCGATGCCAGCATCGACCCGTTTGGTGTCAAGAAGATTGGCGTTCCTTCTATGGGTGGTGTCATCATCATCCTGGCTATCCTCGTACCGGTACTGTTACTCGGACGTTTGCGCAACATCTATCTGATTCTGATGATCATCACCACCGTATGGCTCGGCTTTCTCGGTGGAATGGACGACTTCATCAAGATATTCAAGCGCGACAAGGAGGGATTGAAGGGCAAATATAAGATTATAGGACAGATTGGCATCGGCCTGATCGTGGGACTGGTACTCTGGTCTTCACCTGATGTTAAGATGAACGAGAACCTCGCCATCGAGCAACAGGGACAGGAAACGGTGGTAAAGCATCGTACGGAAGCAAGAAAATCGCTGAAGACCACCATCCCATTCGTCAAGGGACACAACCTCGACTATTCCAGCATCACCAGTTTCTGCGGTAAGTACAAGGTAGCAGCAGGCTGGATTCTCTTCGTCATCATGACCATCTTCGTTGTAACAGCCGTATCAAACGGTGCCAACCTCAACGATGGTATGGACGGAATGTGTGCCGGAAACTCCGCCATCATAGGTGTGGCGCTAGGCATACTTGCGTATGTGTCGTCGCACATCGAGTTTGCCGCCTATCTCAATATCATGTATATTCCTGGTTCTGAGGAACTGGTAGTATTCTTCTGTGCCTTCATCGGAGCCCTCATCGGTTTCCTCTGGTACAACGCCTACCCTGCCCAGGTATTCATGGGCGATACGGGTTCGCTGACCATCGGCGGTATCATCGCAGTAGGTGCCATCATCATCCACAAGGAGCTGATGCTGCCTATCCTCTGCGGTATTTTCTTCGTAGAAAGCCTCAGCGTGATGATGCAGGTTTACTATTACAAGATAGGAAAGCGGAGAGGTGTGAAGCAGCGTATCTTCAAGCGCACACCTATCCACGACAACTTCCGCACACAGGACAGTCAGCTGGATCCTGACTGCAAGTATCTGTGGAAGAAGCCTCGCAACTGCTTCCATGAATCAAAGATTACCATCCGTTTCTGGATTGTAACCATCATTCTGGCAGCATTGACCATCATCACATTGAAAATCAGATAAAATACAGGCTCTTATCAGCCCGACAAGTATAGAGAATAAGACAATGAGCAAAATTGTAATTTTAGGAGCTGGCGAAAGTGGCGCAGGTGCAGCCGTGCTGGCAAAGAAAGAGGGATTCGAGGTCTTTGTTTCAGACATGTCAAAGATCAAGGATAACTACAAGAAGTTGATGGATGACCACAACATCGAATGGGAAGAAGGTCACCATACAGAAGAAAAGATTTTAGATGCAGATGAAGTCATCAAGAGTCCGGGTATTCCTAAGGAAGCACCTATGATACAGAAACTGATGGCTAAGGGTACACCTATCATCAGCGAAATAGAATTTGCGGGCAGATATACTGATGCCAAGATGATCTGTATCACGGGAAGTAACGGTAAGACAACCACTACCTCGCTGATTTACCACATCATCAAGTCGGCTGGCTATGATGTAGGTCTGGCAGGCAACATCGGAAAGAGTCTGGCCCTTCAGGTGGCTGAAACTCCTCATAAGTACTACGTCATCGAGCTGAGCAGTTTCCAGCTCGACAATATGTATGAGTTCCGTGCCAATGTGGCCATCCTGCTCAACATCACTCCAGACCATCTGGACCGCTATGAGTTTAAGATGCAGAACTATACCGATGCCAAGATGCGCATCACCCAGAACCAGACAGAAGAAGACTGCTTCATCTTCTGGAACGATGATTCTATCGTTACAAAGGAGCTGGCTAAGTACAACCTCAAGTCACATCTCTGCCCATTCTCTGAGTTCAAGGAGGAAGGTTGCGTTGGCTTTATCGAAGACGGCAAATACAAACTCAACTTCCCTTCAGACTTCGAAATGCCACAGGAAGACATGAGTCTACGCGGCAAGCACAACATCTATAACAGTCTGGCTGCAGGTCTGGCATGCAACATCGTAGGCATCGACCACGAGACCCTGCACAAAGGCTTGAGCGACTTCCCTGGTGTAGAGCACCGTCTGGAGAAAGTGGGCAAGTTCCAGGGCGTTTACTATGTGAACGATTCAAAGGCTACCAACGTAGATGCCTGCTGGTATGCGCTGGAGAGTATGACCACCCCTACCATCCTTATCATCGGCGGTAAGGATAAGGGAAATGACTATAACCAGATCAAGGACCTGGTAAAGGAGAAATGTGCTGGTATCGTATATCTCGGAGCCGACAACCAGAAGTTGCACGACAACTTTGACGCACTCGGCATCCCTGTACGCGACACTCACAGCATGAAGGATTGCGTGGCAGCCTGCCAGGAATTGGCAAAGCCGGGCGATACCGTACTCCTCAGCCCATGCTGCGCAAGTTTCGATCTCTTCAAGAACATGGAAGATAGAGGCGAGCAGTTTAAGACGCTGGCAAGAGCTATCGGAGAATAACAGTTTTCAAAAAATAGAACAGATAGAACTATAAAGAAATGAATAACAAGAGCATTGGTAATATTTTCAAGGGAGACAAGGTGATCTGGATGGTCTTCTTCTTTCTCTGTATGATAAGCATCGTGGAGGTATATTCTGCCTCCAGCTCCTTGTCGTACAAGACAGGAAACTACATGGCACCTGTCATCCGCCACATCTTGCTCTTGGGAGGCGGTCTGTTCACCATAATTTGCATGCTCAAGGTGAAATGCAAGTACTTCAAGATTGTTACCCCCGTCGTGATGGGCATCTCATTACTGTTGCTCGTTCTGGTCTTGGCTACCGGTCAATCTACCAACGGAGCCTCCCGATGGTTCTCTCTGATGGGCATACAGTTCCAGCCTTCAGAAATAGCAAAGGGAGCGGTAGTACTGGCTGTAGCTCAGATTCTTAGTGCTATGCAAACAACTCAGGGAGCCAACAGGAAGGCATTCAAGTTCATACTTGTAGCAACTGCTCCATTTGTAATTCTCATCGGACTGGAAAACTTATCCACAGCCATGCTCCTCAATATCACAATCTTAGCCATGATGCTCATCGGACGAGTGCCGATGAACCAGATTGGCAAGCTGGTGGGACTGGGCATGATTGTCATCGTCACAGCCTTTGCAGGTATCATGATAGTAGGACAGGACAAGGGCGAAGAGGGCAATAAACCGGAAAATATGCTGACCGAGAAGGTTGAGCAGGAACAGAACAAGCCTAACATGGCAGAAAAGATGTTCCATAGAGCCGACACCTGGAAAGCCCGTATTGACAAGTTTATGAACTCAAAGCCTGTAGCCCCACAGGATGTCGATCTCGACAAAGATGCCCAAGTGGCACATGCCAACATCGCCATCGCCTCTTCCAACATCGTAGGCAAAGGGCCTGGAAACTCAGTAGAAAGAGACTTCCTCTCACAGGCGTTCTCAGACTTCATCTATGCCATCATCATCGAAGAGATGGGTATATGGGGAGCCGCACTGGTTGCATTCCTCTACATCATCCTCCTGTTCAGAGCTGGCAGAATAGCCAACAGGTGTGAGAACAATTTCCCAGCCTTTCTCTGCATGGGACTCGCCATCATGCTGGTTACCCAGGCACTCTTCAACATGGCAGTAGCAGTAGGTTTGGCTCCTGTTACAGGACAGCCACTACCACTCATCAGTAGAGGTGGTACATCTACCATCATCAACTGTCTGTACCTGGGCATCATCCTGAGTATCAGTAGAACAGCCAAGAAGAAAGAGATACTTCAAAATGAGCTCGACGACAGCAAAATGGTGGCTGCCTGACAAGAGTTTTATAAATTAAGGTGAAAAAATGGCAGAAAATGCCGTTAAATCGATATTTTTTTATACCTTTGCGTTATAAACATGAACGGATATGAATAATGAATTAAGAATTATCATAAGCGGAGGCGGCACAGGTGGTCACATTTTCCCTGCCGTATCCATTGCAAACGCCATCAAGGCGAAGCGCCCTGATGCTAAGATTTTGTTTGTAGGTGCACTCGGCAGAATGGAAATGCAGCGGGTACCTGCTGCGGGGTATGAGATCAAGGGCTTGCCTATCTGCGGCTTCGACAGAAAGCATCTGCTCAAGAACATCGCCGTACTCTTCAAGATATGGAAGAGCCAGCACATGGCAAAGAGTATCATCAAAAACTTCAAGCCTATGGCGGCTGTGGGCGTAGGTGGCTATGCTAGCGGTCCGACTCTCAATGTTTGTGCCAGCAAAGGAATACCTTGCCTCATCCAGGAGCAGAATTCATACGCTGGTGTAACCAATAAACTCTTGGCCAAGAAGGCTGAAAAAATCTGTGTGGCTTACGAAGGAATGGAGCGTTTCTTTCCTGCAGACAAGATTATCATGACCGGTAATCCTGTTCGCCAGAATGTATTGGATACTACCATCACCCAGGAAGAAGCACGCAAGCTGTTCGGTCTCGACCCTGAAAAGAAGACCATCTTGCTCGTAGGTGGCAGCCTTGGCGCAAGAACCATCAACGAGAGTGTGCTCCAGCACCTCGACCTGGTGAAAGAAAGCGGCGTACAGTTTATCTGGCAAACAGGTAAATACTATAATGCTGCCATCATGGAGCAACTGAAAGGTCAGGAGCTGCCAATGCTCAAGGTTACTGATTTCATCAGCGACATGGGTGCAGCTTACAAGGCAGCCGACCTGGTTATCAGCCGCGCAGGTGCCAGCAGTATCAGCGAGTTCTGCCTCATCGGCAAACCGGTTATCCTGGTTCCAAGCCCTAATGTGGCAGAAGACCACCAGACCAAGAACGCCATGGCATTAGTCAACAAAGATGCTGCCATCTACGTAAAGGATGCCGATGCACCAGAGGTATTGCTCAAGAAAGCAGTTGACACGGTAAAAGACGAGGCTAAGCTTGCTTCGCTCTGTGAGAATATCAAGAAATTAGGATTAAAGAACTCTGCCGACGTCATCGCCGACGAAGTAATCAAATTAGCAACAAAGTAATGGAAATAAAAGATATTAAAGCAGTTTATTTTGTAGGAGCGGGCGGCATCGGAATGAGCGCCATCGCCAGATACTTCCTCAGCAAGAAGTTGGTTGTAGCCGGATATGACAAGACTCCATCCAATCTAACTCATGAGTTGGAGAAAGAGGGAATGCTTATCCACTATGAGGAGAATGTTGACCTCATACCAGAAGCCTGCAAGGACGCCAAGACAACATTGGTAGTCTACACACCGGCAATTCCTGCTGAACACAAGGAACTGGTTTTCTTCCATGAGAATGGATTCACCATCGAGAAGCGAGCTCAGGTTCTGGGTACATTAACCCGTACACATAAGGGACTGTGCGTAGCGGGTACACACGGAAAGACATCAACATCTACCATGTGTGCTCACATCATGCACCAAAGCCATATTGACTGTAATGCCTTCCTGGGAGGTATCTCAAAGAACTATGGCACCAACTATATCCTCTCCGACAAGAGCGACTATGTTGTCATTGAAGCAGATGAGTTTGACCGCAGTTTCCACTGGTTGCGCCCATGGATGAGCGTCATCACGGCTACAGACCCAGACCATCTCGACATCTACGGCACCAAGGAGGCTTATCTGGAAAGTTTCCGTCACTATACAGAACTGATCCAACCGGGCGGTGCACTCATCATCCACAAAGGTCTGGAGATGAAACAACACGTACAAGACGGTGTCAAGATATACGAATACAGCCAGAACGAGGGCGACTTCCACGCTGAGAACATCAAGATAGAGAATGGAGGTATCACCTTTGATTTCATCTCTCCTATCGAGAACGTAACGGGCGTAGAACTCGGACAGCCTGTGCCTATCAACATCACAAATGGTGTGGCAGCAATGGCAATGGCACAATTGAATGGTTGTACAGCCGATGAACTCCGTAACGGCATGAAGACCTACGGAGGAGTTGACCGCCGTTTCGACTTTAAGATCAAGAATAACAAACTGGTATTTCTGTCTGATTATGCTCATCATCCAAAGGAGATATATCAGAGTGCCAAGAGTATCAGAGAGTTATACAAGGACCGTAAGATAACAGCCATCTTCCAGCCTCACTTGTATACTAGAACCCGCGATTTCTATAAAGATTTCGCCAACAGTTTGAGTCTCTTGGACGAGGTTATCCTCTGCGACATCTATCCAGCTCGCGAGCAGCCTATTCCAGGAGTAACCTCCAAGCTTATCTATGACAATCTGAAACCAGGTGTAGAAAAGAGCATGATTCATAAAGAAGACGTTCTTGACCTGGTAAAGAATCGAGACTTCGATGTTCTAGTTATCTTAGGAGCTGGCGATTTGGACAACTATGTTCCACAAATTACCAAAATACTTGAAGAGAAATAAATGCATATCAATTGGAAGAAAACCATCATCATCGCACTGGATTTAGTACTCGGTACTTATCTGGTATTCGCTTTCACCAGGTTTAACAAACCTGATGAAACGAAGTTGGTATGCACCAAGGTGAACATCAACATTCAAGATGAGATGACGAATGGCTTTCTGAATGCGAAGGAAATCAAGAAACGACTGGAAGCCAGGAAACTCTATCCGCTGGGGGAACCGCTCAAAGAGGTGAACGCCCGCATGATAGAAGAAACCTTGAAGACCAGTCCTTTCGTCAAGACGGCAGAATGTTCAAAGACTCAGGATGGTCTTGTTGACATCTACCTCACCCAACGCATGCCAATCGTCAGAATCAAAAGCATCAGCAACGAGGACTATTATATTGATGACCACAATCAGATCATGCCCAACACGAACTATACATGCGACATTATCATCGCAACGGGCTACATCAACAAGTGGTATGCTAAAAAATACATCTCATTACTAAGCAAAGCGCTGATGACGAATGAACTCTGGCGAAACCAGATAGAACAGATCCATGTCCTGCCTGATAGAGGAATAGAACTGGTACCGCGAGTAGGCAACCACATTATATATATAGGTAACCTGCCAGAGACCAACCTCATCGACAAACGAGAGCAAGCCATCAACGATTTCGTCAACAAGAAGATGAATCGATTAGAGAAATTCTATAAGTATGGACTCTCACAAGCTGGCTGGAACAAGTATTCGTATATCAATATCGAATTCGACAACCAGATCATATGTAAAAAGCATCAAAATAGCTAATTAGAAAATAGAAACAGATTAAGATAACATATAAGAACTATGCCAAAGGAATTTATTGTAGCTATCGAACTTGGCTCATCTAAGATGACAGGTATAGCAGGTCAGAAAAATTTGGACGGCAGCATCACCGTACTTGCCACCGTAGAGGAAGATTCATCTTCTTGCATCAGAAAGGGTGTGATCTATAACATTGACAAAACCTGCCAATGCTTGACCAACATCATCAAGAAGTTGAAGAATATACTGAAACAGGATATTACCCAGGTCTATGTAGGCGTGGGCGGTCGCTCTATACGCAGTATCAAGAACGTCATTGTCAAGGATCTCCCAGGTAACACCATCATCTCACAAGAGATGATCAATGAACTGATGGATATCAACCGCAACATGACCTATCCGGACCAGGAAATCCTGGATGCTGCAACTCAGGAATACAAGATAGACAACCAATACCAGATAGACCCTGTAGGAATACAGTGTAACCATCTGGAAGGCATCTTCCTGAATATACTTTGGCGCAAGAACTTCTATAACAATATCAATACCTGTTTTGAAAATGCCAACATTCCTATTGCAGAAATGTACCTGGCTCCTTTAGCTATGGCTGACAGCGTTTTGACAGACTCAGAAAAGCGTGCAGGCTGTATGCTTGTTGACTTGGGTGCCGATACGACAACCGTTTCTGTATATTATAAAGGTATACTTCGTCATCTCTCTGTCATCCCATTGGGCGGCGGCAACGTGACCAAAGACTTAACTTGTCTTCAGATTGAAGAGCCTGATGCTGAAAAGATGAAACTCAAGTATGCCAAGGCTTATACCGATATCAACAATATCGACCCGACCCTGAACTACCCTATCGACAAGGATAGAGTGGTTGAAAGCAAGAAGTTCATCGAAATCGTAGAAGCACGCGTAGAGGAAATCGTAGAAAACGCATGGTTCCAGATTCCTGTGGAATTCTCAGATAAGCTGTTGGGGGGTATCATCCTTACAGGTGGCGGCAGCAACATGCCTGAAATCGATAAGGTTTTCAAGACACATACCCACATCGACAAAGTACGCATTGCCAAGTTTGTTTCTCAAACAGTCAACTCCAAGGATCCTAAGATTACCAATCACGATGGTACAATGAACACCGTATTGGGACTCCTGGCAAAGGGAGACATGAACTGTGCAGGTGACGAAATCGGCACTGATCTCTTCAGCAATTCTGCAGAAAAGCCAGTAGCAGCCGAGCAGCACAAGGCTCCTAGAAACCCTAACGAGACTGCCGGCAAGGGCGTTGTTCTTACTGCGGCAGAAAAAGCGGCTGCAGACGAGGCTGCCCGCAAGCAAAAAGAACTGGAAGAAGCTGAGGCAAGACTTCTGGCAGAAAAAGAAGCCGAAGAAGAAGAAAAGAGACGCAAAGAAAACAGTCTCATCCATAAAATGATGAGAGGTTTCAAGAAGTTTGTGAAAGATACCATTTCTGAAGAAGAATAAGATGCCAAAGACCAGGCTATCAGAAAACAGATTTCACAACAGGTTAAATAAAAAATCAGATAGATAAACCCTATAAAGATTATACGACTATGCTAGATAATGGAAACGCTCCTCATATTCTTGACTTTGGGGAACCTGAAAAAGAAAATAGCATCATCAAGGTGATTGGTGTTGGTGGTGGCGGTGGAAATGCCGTCAACCACATGTACCGCGAAGGTATACACGATGTAACATTCGTACTCTGCAACACAGACAACCAGGCACTTAACGACTCACCTGTGCCTGTACACCTGCAGCTAGGTAAGGAAGGTCTGGGTGCAGGAAACAAACCTGCCAAGGCACGCCAGGCTGCCGAAGAGACTCTTGAAGATATCAAGAACATGCTCAACGATGGAACAAAAATGACATTCATCACAGCGGGTATGGGTGGCGGTACCGGTACAGGTGCAGCACCTGTCATCGCCAGAGTAAGTAAGGAGTTAGGTATTCTTACCGTTGGTATCGTAACCATCCCATTCCGTTTTGAAGGTCCTAAGAAGATTGACCAGGCATTGGATGGTGTAGAGGAAATGTCGAAGCATGTAGATGCCTTACTGGTAATCAACAATGAACGTCTCCGCCAGATTTATCCAGACCTTGCCGTTCTCGATGCCTTCGGCAAAGCTGACGACACCTTGAGTGTAGCTGCCAAAAGTATCGCTGAAATCATTACCGTACATGGTCTCATCAACCTTGACTTCAATGATGTGAAGACCGTACTGAAAGATGGCGGTGTAGCTATCATGAGTACAGGTTACGGTGAGGGAGAAGGAAGAGTAAAGAAAGCGATAGAAGATGCCTTGAACTCACCACTCCTTAACGATAATGACGTATTCAACTCTAAGAAGATTCTGCTCAGCATCGCATTTGCAAGCGAGAAGAAAGATAATCCTGGCCTGACCATGGACGAGATGAATGATGTCAACGACTTTATGGAGAAATTCGGTGACGACTTCGAACTGAAATGGGGTCTTGCCATTGACCCTGAATTGGGAAGCCGCGTAAAGGTAACCGTTCTCGCAACAGGTTTCGGACTCGAAGATGTAGAGGGAATGAACCGCCACCTCAAGAAACATACTGAGGAAGAATCTCGCCGTCTCGCTGAAGAAGAGGAGAAACGTGCTGAAAGAGAAGACCGCCGCAAGCGCTATTATGGCAGCGACGGCAATACGACACAGTATAAGCGTCATCCACACATATTCCTGTTCCGCCAGGAAGATTTGGATAACGAGGATGTCATCCTTCAGGTAGAAAACACGCCTACCTATAAGCGTACCCGACAGACTCTGGAAGAAATCCGTAATATAGCTTCCGGTAATACAGAACCGAAAGAAGACAATAACGATGATGCTTCTTCTGTACAGGGCGTCATCAGTTTTGCCTAAACAGAGAATACAGGCTAGGTCTATTTCAGGTTTACGTCAAGTAAGCGAGGAAACCAGAAATGACTAAGCAAAAAGTTCCTGAAGGACTGAAAAGCTCTTCATTTCAGGAAAATCCGGCAAATGAAGTTTATAATACTCCAATATCACCTCTACACACCTGTTCCGTTCGATACGGGACATTGTGTAGAGGTGCATTGTTTTATAGTCTAAACGGAACAAAGACACAAGCCGCATAGAATCTTCCTTATTTAAATAATGTACATGCGAAGGAACATGAGCTGCAAAACATCCATCTACCAAATCAAAATAATCGCCAGACATACCGCTCTCTATATTGGGCATAAAACCCAAATGAAAAGAGAGCTGAATCATAAAGACTATATGGAAATTGGCAATAGCACCTTTAGCATGGTCTAACCATTCGATACTGTCCTGTATGAAAAGATAGAGCGCACCATTAGCCTGCTCATGACGGGTAGCATATGAAAGCAGTTCTGCCAAGAACATGGAAATGCCAAGTTTGTATGGAGAAAAAGGGATATCAGAGAATGGAATCTGAATCGAAACATCCCTAAGGCGCTGCAGATTTGACTTGAGACGATAATCAAATTCTAAATTCAAGACCATGAGCGGTTGGAAAAGCTGCCGTTTCATCTTCCCCTTAGATGACTTAGGCACACGTACCATAAAGGAGAGTCTCCCCAACTTTTCGGTGAAGAAATCCACGATAAGTTGAGAGTCCCCATACTTGATGGTTTGCAATACGATAGCACTAGTTTTTATCTCCATTTTGCCTAATATTAGTAAAAAACAGGGCAAAAATACAAAAAAATGCGCATTTAGCGAAAATTTTCCATGAAAAATTTGCTAGATTCAAATAAAAGTAGTAACTTTGCACCCGCAAATAAGCAATGGTCCCTTCGTCTATCGGTTAGGACGAGAGATTTTCATTCTCTAAAGAGCAGTTCGACTCTGCTAGGGACTACAAACATTTAAGAAATAAAAAAAAATAACATAAAGAAGATGGCAAATCACAAATCATCAATCAAGAGAATCCGTCAGGATAAGAAGAAGGCTTTGCACAATAAGTATTATGCAAAGACTATGCGCAATGCTGTCCGCAAGTTGCGCAACATGTCTGACAAGGAAGAGGCTGCAAAGCTCTATCCTACTGTTCAGAAGCTTTTAGACAAGTTGGCTAAGATCAACGTTATCCACGACAACAAGGCTGCAAACTTGAAGTCTGGTCTTACAAAGCACATCGCTAAGTTGGCCTAACTTATAAGTCAAAGCAAAGAAATAAATAAGGCTGCAATCCTATTATAGGGTCGCAGCCTTATTCTTTTCTATGAACCCGACTACCCATTTCCTGCATCATAAAATCTTCCCATCACAACCGGTTTATACTACAACATACCCTATAAAAATGCGCAAAACGATTATTAAATAGCTTTTTCAAGACACTTTTGCCGCTAAAGTTCACATTCTACGTTTTTTCTTCACTTTTTGGTGATTTTTCACAAACAAAAGTTCCTGTTTCTCAGCTTTTTTTAGTATCTTTGCACGGAAATAAGACAATACTAAAATGGCAGAAAATCAAAACAACGCAAATAATTACTCTGCGAGTAACATTCAGGTTCTGGAAGGCCTGGAAGCTGTTCGCAAACGTCCGGCGATGTATATTGGTGACATCTCCGAAAAGGGTCTTCATCACTTGGTAAACGAGACAGTAGACAACTCTATTGACGAAGCAATGGCGGGCTACTGTACCGACATCGAAGTTACCATCAACGAAGACAACTCTATCACCGTAGAAGATAATGGTCGTGGTATCCCTGTGGATATGCACGAGAAACTACATAAATCAGCCCTCGAAGTCGTTATGACCGTGCTTCACGCAGGTGGTAAGTTTGACAAGGGTTCTTACAAGGTATCTGGCGGTTTACATGGTGTGGGTGTAAGTTGTGTGAATGCACTTTCTACCCACATGTTGTCACAGGTGTTCCGTGGCGGCAAAATCTACCAGCAGGAATATGAGAAGGGTAAGCCTCTCTATCCGGTTAAGGTGGTAGGTGAAACCAACAAGCGCGGTACACGCCAGCAGTTCTGGCCAGATCCAACCATCTTTACTCACACTGTCTATAAGTGGGACATCATTGCCAACCGTATGCGCGAGTTGGCATTCCTCAATGCAGGTATCAAGATTACCTTGAGAGATTTGCGCCCTGACGAGGAAGGTAAGACCAAGGAGCAGGTTTTCCACGCTAAGGATGGTTTGAAGGAATTCGTCCGTTACGTAGACCGTCACCGCACTCATCTCTTCGATGATGTTATCTATCTGAAGACAGAAAAGCAGGGTATTCCTATCGAGATTGCTGTGATGTACAACACAGATTACTCTGAAAATATCCACTCATACGTCAATAACATCAACACCATTGAGGGTGGTACCCACCTGACTGGTTTCCGTATGGCGTTGACCCGCACCTTGAAGGCTTACGCAGAAGCTGACCCAACCATCTCTAAGCAGATTGAGAAGGCAAAGGTAGAGATAGCACCAGAAGACTTTCGCGAGGGTCTTACTGCCGTTATCTCCATCAAGGTAGCTGAACCTCAGTTTGAGGGACAGACCAAGACCAAGCTCGGTAACAGCGAGGTACAAGGTGCCGTTCAGCAGGCTGTAAACGAGGCTTTGTCTGATTATCTGGAAGAACATCCAGACGAGGCAAAGCGAATCTGCGAAAAGGTTGTCCTGGCTGCTACGGCCCGCATAGCTGCCCGCAAGGCACGTGAGAGTGTACAGCGCAAGAACTTCATGACAGGTGGTGGTCTTCCTGGTAAACTTGCCGATTGCTCAATGAAGGATCCTAAAGAATGCGAGATCTTCCTCGTCGAGGGAGATTCCGCCGGTGGTTCTGCCAAGCAGGGTCGCGACCGTTTCCGTCAGGCTATTCTCCCATTGCGTGGTAAGATTCTGAATGTAGAAAAGGTACAGTGGCACAAGGTATTCGAAGCTGAGTCTGTCATGAACATCATCCAAAGTATCGGTGTCCGCTTCGGTGTAGATGGCGAAGACAGCAAGGAGGCTAATACCGACAAGTTGCGTTACGACAAGATTATCATCATGACCGATGCCGACGTCGATGGTTCTCACATCGACACATTGATTATGACACTCTTCTATCGTTTCATGCCAAAGGTTATTGAAGAAGGCCATCTGTATATCGCTACCCCACCACTCTACAAGTGTACTTATCGCAGCAAGGTAAGCGAGTATTGCTATACAGAGCAGCAGCGCCAGGCATTCATCGACAAGTATGGAGATGGCGTAGAAGACAAGAATATCCACACCCAGCGATACAAAGGTTTGGGTGAGATGAACCCAGAGCAGCTTTGGGAAACTACTATGGACCCATCTACACGCTTGCTCAAGCAGGTTACTATCGAGAACGCAGCCCAGGCTGATGAGATCTTCTCTATGTTGATGGGTGATGATGTGGAACCACGCCGCGAATTTATCGAGCAGAATGCCACATACGCAAACATCGACGCTTAAGACAATTCAACTAATTTACATAAGGGGCTGTGCCATTTGCCAATAAATGACACAGCCTCTGCTTATATAAAACCCAACAAACCAACTTATGAAACATTTACTTATCTCTTGCCTATTACTCTCTGCAGCAGGCACACTCCAGGCTGTCCCAAAGAGTAATATTCCACCGCTGAAGCTTTGGTACAATAAACCAGCTACAGCCTTTGAAGAATCATTACCTATCGGTAACGGTAAGTTAGGTGCATTGATCTATGGTGGAGCCAACAATGACTCTATCTATCTCAACGACATCACCTTGTGGACAGGAAAGCCTGTCAATCGCGAGGAAGGAGGGGATGCCTACAAATGGATACCAAAGATTCGCGAGGCTCTGTTCAAAGAAGATTACAAGGCAGCCGACTCTTTACAACTGCATGTACAAGGACACAATTCAGAATACTATCAGCCACTTGCCATCATCAATATCAAAGATGCAAATAAAGGACAATTCAGTAACTACAAGCGTGAATTGAGCCTTGACAACGCTACGGCAGCATTGAGTTATACAAGAGGGGGAATACAATACCAGCGAGAATATTTCGCATCACATCCGGACAAGATGATTGCCATTCACCTGACAGCTACACAGAAGAAAGCTATCAACTGCGACATCTCTCTCACCTCTCTGATTCCTCATCAAGTAAAAGCTTCCAATAAGCAACTCACCATCACGGGCCATGCTATGGGAAAGCCTGAGAACAGTACCCACTTCTGCTCCATCCTCAGCATCAAAAACCAGGACGGAACCATTACTGCCTCTGATTCTATCCTCCATCTGCAGGGCGTAAGCGAAGCTGTTATCTATTTAGTGAATGAAACCAGCTACAACGGATTCGACAAGCATCCGGTAAAAGAAGGGGCTCCATATATAGAAAAGGTTAACGACAATGCCTGGCACTTGGTCAACTATACCTATCCAGAGTTAAAACAGCGTCATATAACCGATTATCAGAACATCTTCAACCGTGCCAAGTTTGCACTCAAGGGAGCAAAGTTCGACAACAAGCGAACCACCGACCAGCAACTCTTTGATTACACTGAGAAAGAAGAGCAAAACCCTTACCTGGAAATGCTCTATTTCCAATATGGAAGATATCTTCTTATCAGCTGTTCGAGAACTCCAGGCATTCCTGCCAATCTCCAGGGACTTTGGGCTCCGGCACGAAAATCTCCTTGGCGTGGAAACTACACCATCAACATCAACCTGGAAGAAAACTATTGGCCAGCAGAGGTAACCAACATGTCTGAGCTTGTAATGCCTGTAGACGGACTGGTGAAAGCCATGTCTGTAACAGGAAAATATACAGCAAAGCACTATTATGGAATTGAAAATGGCTGGTGCGGTGGACACAACACAGACGCATGGGCAATGACCAATCCTGTTGGAACCAAGAAAGAGAGTCCTAAGTGGAGCAACTGGAACATGGGAGGTGCCTGGCTTGTACAAACCTTATGGGATCACTACGATTACACCCGCGATAAGGAATATCTACGCCAGACAGCCTATCCATTGATGAAAGGTGCAGCAGACTTCATGCTTGACTGGATAATAGAGAACCCGAAGAAACCGGGCGAACTGATTACTGCCCCTTGCACTTCACCTGAGGCAGAATATATCACCGACAAGGGCTATCAAGGCTGCAGTTTCTATGGAGGTACTGCCGATCTTACCATATTGAGAGAATTGTTTAAAAACACACTCAAAGGTGCTCAGATTCTCGGTATAGATCAAGCATATCAGGCAAAGTTACAGGATGCTATCAATCGTCTGCACCCTTATCAGATAGGAAAGCGCGGTAATCTGCAGGAATGGTATTACGATTGGGAAGACCAGGACTGGCATCATCGCCACCAGTCACACCTTCTCGGTTTACACCCATTCTATCAGATTTCATTAGATAAGACTCCTGATTTAGCTGCAGCTGCTGCCAAGACTCTTGAGATAAAAGGAGACTTCTCTACCGGTTGGAGCACAGGATGGCGCATCAGTTTATGGGCTCGCCTGCACAGAGCAGACAAGTCATATTCTATGATCAGGAAATTGCTTAACTATGTACATCCGGGCAATTACAACAATCCGAAGAATCGCCCTTCAGGAGGAACCTATCCAAATCTCTTCGATGCTCACCCACCATTCCAGATTGATGGCAACTTCGGAGGCACAGCAGGTATATGTGAGATGCTGATGCAATGCGATGGCGAGACTATGCATCTTCTTCCTGCTCTACCTAAAGAATGGCCTGCAGGCGAAATTAAGGGTATCAAAGCACGTGGAAACTACGAGATTAATCTCGTATGGAACAATGGAAAGGTCAGCAAAGCTTCCATCACCAGCAAGAATGCCGGAAACCTGACCGTCAAGTATAATGGTAAGCAGAAAGCATTAAATTTCAAGGCTGGCGAAACAAAACTCATAAAATAGACAAATAATCATCTATGAGATATTTTACAATTCTCATCTTTACAACTCTCTGGGTGCTGAATTCCTATGCACAGGAATTCGGTACCCATTGGGTATCATATCCATTCCCCAACGATTCTTCTGAGATATTATACAGGAAAATCTATCACCTTAATCAAAAGCCATTAAAGGCTGAGATAAACATGGCAAGTGGAGGAAATACCCGCCTATACATCAACGAAAGAAATGCTACGCCAAGCATTTTCAACGAAGGAGCCAGAGACAGCATCCTTCTGATGCAAACCATAGATATCTCCAGATATCTGAAAAAGGGCGAAAACATCATCGCGGTCTGGTATGCACCAGGAAGAATAAGAAATAAGAGCAAACAACTCTCGCTGGAACTTCATGGCTGGTATACAGACTCTGTTCCTTTTTATCATAAAGCAGACGAAACATGGTGGTGCAAACCCCTGAAGGGCGGCAGTTACAACGAAAAAGAACACTTTGACAATAGAATATACACTACTGAGTGGAAATCGGCTGAATACCAATCTTCAGGATGGGTTCATCCGACAGGCGCCTTCAAAGATACGGTAAACTATATCTTTGTTGACCAGCTGCCATACCTCACCCAGAACAAGCTTCAAATGGTATTAGAACCATACCAGGAGGAATTTGATCATCAGGGATGCCGTATAGACTTCGGACGTCCGTTCCGTGGAACCATCCGGCTCACGATACGCAATGCCAGCAAAGGAACAACACTTCATATTAACGGAAACCAATATGTATGCAGTGGCGAAATGGACGAGCAAGCCTATTACCGTTTCCATGCTGAGCATCAAAAAGATTTCGTGATAACATGGGATAAAGGCTTCAGAAGAAGTAATATCACAAATATAGAAGGATTAGAGATTTCGGAATAAGCTCAACAGCGTTTCGAAATCTCTTTTTTTATAAAACAAAAAAGACTTCGGAACTATTATCTTCCAAAGTCTCTAACTGAATTTAGTCTTCCAATTCGGCAAGCACTTGCTCTGCCACTTCGCAAAGCTCATCATACCATTCCTTGCCGAATTTCTCTACCAACGGACCCTCCAGGAACTTATAAACCGGAAGATTCAACTCCTCTCCTTTCTTGATGGCATCCTTGCATATACGCCATTTGTTATAGTTGATGCCATACACCTCGTTGCCGAAATCCTTGGCACGGATTGGATACAAAGCACAGGAAATAGGCTTCTTGAACTTCGACTTTCCTTCGCGATAAGCACGCTCCAAGGCACAGAGACAACAATTCGGAATCGTATGTCCATCGCCCAGGTCTTTCAAATCCTGGTAGCAGGTAAACACACAATCCTTACCATTCACGATGCTCGTCACCAAATCGCCTTCAATATCGGTATAAGCCACGCCCTGCTTATCTATGATAGCCTGGGCAGAAGCTGAGAGATCATCCCAAACCACATCCAGCGCATCCTCAATCTCCATAATCTCATCCAGGGTAACAGGAGCTCCCGCATCGCCTTCGATGCAGCACTCACCCTTGCAGGCATCAAGGTCGCAACAGAATTTTTCGGTGATAATATCAGGTGAAACCAACACGTTGCCCACCTGCAGAATACGCAGTTCGTCTTTCTTCATAATGTTTTTGAGATGAATAAATTTCTTTGAGTGTATAATAAAAATAATGATAGCTACCCATGAGTGGATAGCTATATATTAATCGGTGTACCTACCATTGGATAGGCGCAATTCCGTTCTGCTGCAGATACGCATTGCAGCGGGAGAAATGATGATTGCCAAACCATCCGCCTCTGTTGGCTGATAATGGCGAAGGATGAACGCTTTCCAATATCAGATGCTTGCTTGTATCGATGAGTTTCGCCTTGCTTCGGGCATAACCGCCCCAAAGGATAAACACCAGATGCTCCTTATCCTTGCTGAGCGCCTTGATGGCAGCATCTGTGAATTCCTCCCAGCCCTTGCGCTGATGACTCGCTGCCTGATGGGCACGAACGGTCAACGTGGCGTTGAGCAACAATACTCCCTGCTTTGCCCAGCGGGTTAAATCGCCCGTGGCTGGCATCGGAGTACCGAGATCCATCTGAATCTCTTTGAATATATTAATCAATGATGGTGGGAAAGTGATTCCGTCCGGCACAGAGAAACTCAGTCCCATCGCCTGACCCGGCTCATGGTATGGGTCCTGTCCGATAATCACTACCTTCACATCATCAAAAGGACAGAGATTGAAGGCATTGAAAATCAAGCGGCCAGGAGGATAACAGGGCGTACGCAGGTATTCCTCTTTCACGAAGTTTGTGAGGTCAACAAAATACTGCTTGTCGAACTCTTCTCCTATATGCTGTTTCCAACTTTCTTCTATCTTTACGTTCATGCTTAATATAAATTCAAAAGTATCTTAAGATACTTACGCAAGTATCCTAAGATACTTGGCCAAGTATCTTAGGATACTTTTTTGAGGTATATAAAATCGTTTTTACTTGTTGTCAGAAATCAAGTTCTCACCTGTCATATCAGCTGGCTGCTCCAAGCCCATGATGTGGAGGATAGAAGGAGCAACGTCTGCCAAACGGCCATCCTTAACGGTAGCTGAGTTATTGTCAGTTACGTAGATGAATGGAACTGGGTTCAAAGAGTGAGCGGTATTTGGTGTACCGTCCTCGTTGATAGCGTGGTCTGCATTACCGTGGTCAGCGATGATGATAGCCTCATAATCGTTAGCCTTGGCAGCCTCGATAACGTCCTTTACGCAGTTGTCAACAGCGTGAACAGCCTTAGCAATAGCGTTGTAGATACCAGTGTGACCTACCATATCACCATTAGCGAAGTTTACAACGATGAAGTCGTACTCCTGTGTGTTGATAGCACCAACCAACTTATCCTTTACCTCGTAAGCGCTCATCTCTGGCTTCAAGTCGTATGTAGCTACCTTTGGAGAAGGAACCAGGATACGGTCCTCACCCTCGTATGGAGTCTCACGACCACCATTGAAGAAGAATGTTACGTGAGCATACTTCTCAGTCTCTGCAGTGTGGAGCTGCTTCTTGCCCTGTGCGCTCAAGTACTCACCGAGGGTATTCATTACGTTCTCCTTAGGGAAGAGAATGTGAACGCCCTGGAAGCTTGCATCGTAAGGAGTCATGCAGTAGTACTGCAAGTCCTTGATGGTGTGCATGCCTTCCTCTGGCATATCCTGCTGAGTCAATACCTGTGTCAGCTCCTTGGCACGGTCGTTACGGTAGTTGATGAAGATAACAACATCACCCTCCTGGATAGTACCGTCAACCTTAGAGTTATTGATTGGCTTGATGAACTCGTCTGTTACGTCCTCATCATAGCTCTCCTGCATTGCCTTCACCATATCGTCAGCCTGCTTACCCTTACCCTCAACGAGCAAGTCGTATGCTTCCTTCACACGGTTCCAGCGCTTGTCACGGTCCATAGCATAGAAACGACCCACGATGCTTGCGATGTGTGCACCATTCTTGTCGCAGCAAGCCTGAACCTCCTCGATGAAGCCCTTACCGCTCTTAGGGTCTGTATCACGACCATCCATGAAGCAGTGAACGTATGTCTCCTTCAAACCATATTCCTTACCAATCTCAATCAACTTGAAGAGGTGATCCAAAGAAGAGTGAACACCACCGGTAGAAGTCAAGCCCATCAAGTGGAGCTTCTTACCTGTCTTCTGAGCATAGCTGTAAGCGTTGATGATTTCCTGATTCTTCAAGATGTCACCGCTCTCGCAAGCCTTGTTGATCTTAACGAGGTCCTGATATACCACACGACCTGCACCGATGTTGAGGTGACCTACCTCAGAGTTACCCATCTGACCTTTAGGAAGACCAACGTCCTCGCCACAAGTCTGGAGAGTAGAATGTGCTGAAACTGCTGTCAAATAATCGAGATAAGGAGTTGGAGTCTTGAAGATAACATCACCCTTATCATGCTTACCGATTCCCCATCCGTCGAGAATCATTAAAAGAGCTTTTTTTGCCATAATTACATAAAATAATTTAAATTCGAATTTCAGTGTGCAAAGTTACAACAAAATAGGTGAAGGACAAAATAAATTAAGATAAAAAAACTTCCACCTTTCTAAAAAGATGAAAGTTGATAACAAGATCAACAGGTTCGCAGGATATATCCCTTCTTGATGACAGCTTCGATACTTACCTTTTCATCCAGGTTCAATGCCCGGCGAAGATAGGTAATCTGCACGTTCAGGGCAAGGGAATTGGAGTATGAGTCATCACCCCATACTTCATTCAGTATGTAATCCCGCTCTACAAGCTGGTTCTGGTTCTCGGCAAGAAGCTTCAGAATTTCAGCTTGACGAGATGTGATGACTACTCTGAAATTACCACATAGCAGTTCATTCTGCGCATAGTAGAAAGCAATGGAACCGATAAAAACAGCAGATTCTTCACCTTTGTCGTCTTCTTTCGGTTGCTTCAACTCATAAATCATATTCTTCAGAAACTCATGGCGAATGCCATCAATGCGTTTCTGGAAGACTATGGTCTTAACCAGATAATACAGACATCCTATCAATATGAAAAAGAGAAAGATGCTTCCTATCAATTGCCACATCATGGCTTTGAGCGTTCGAGTAATAGGAATGGGCACCTGAAAAGAAATACCTTGGCGAAACATTGGGTTCGTCTGATACTTTACCGTCACCACACGTGACCATCTGCCTTCGACATCATATTTTGCATTCAGGAAGACAGTCTTGTAATCCAGATGGCGAAAAAAGGATATCTTCCCATATCCCTTATCATCCAGTAATCTTTGATAAGAAGCCAACGAGGGATGCTTACCTATATAAGCCAGATATCTGCTGATGATGAGATAAGCATCATCACCCGTAAGATCAGGATCATTCAAACGGACAAGAAAGCGGTGATTGTTCCAAAAAGAAAGCGTAGTACGGCTACATCCCTTCTTCATATCATATTCAGATTCTATCTTAAGCATAACCGTATCTCTTCTACCTTTCGTAGATGAATTCTCCTGCAACTTTTTTCTATTCTTCAAATCTTGCGCTAACACTTCATCACAATCCTTCTTGAATTGCTCTACCTGCTGGTCTAAGCTATATTGACATTGAAGATGGAGCCAATATGCCTGCGTGCAGAACAACAATACGATTGCTACCCCACATACCATCCACACTATTTTCAGCTTACTGTTACTTTTCATACATTCCTGATCTTTTGAATTTGACGGCAAAGTTACTGAAAAATCCGTAAACAAAGGCAAGAGTAATAAAATAATAATAGGCGAAAAGAAGCAAAAGTAATAACTCAGTAACAGAAATCATCGATTTCATCGGATAATCTCAGTACTTTTGCATCACAAAAACGAATGAAACAGATAAAATAATGAATAAAAAGACGAAGATTATGAAAAAGGTATTATTGATGGCATGGCTTGCATTATATGCTTGCATGCTCCAAGCGCAAACAGTAAACCTGTTCGATGAATCAAGCATTGGCATGGGAGATTCCATTGATCAGGTAAAGTATCAGGTAGTATATGATGCCGAGTATATTTACGAAAAGAAATATACCAAGACCGACACCATCTTTGGCCACATCGAAGAGAAAATGCTCTTGCAGATTGGCAACAAGTATTCCGCATTCTACAGTTATCCGATATTCCAAAGAGACTCTACCATCTCTGCGAATATGGCAAAAGGAATACCTGTCAATTTCTCCGGTAATGGTGGACAGATTAATTGGAAAGTATATAAGAACTATCCAGAACCGGGCAAGACTGCCTATCTCGATTTCTTTGCTGCCGACAGATATGTGTGCATAGAGCCGATGGAACCGATAGACTGGCAACTCACAGACAGCATCGATTCCATCTGCGGTTACGAGTGCCACCAGGCAATTGCCAAGTTTAAGGGTAGAACATGGATAGCTTGGTACACGGAAGACATCCCTATTGACAATGGTCCCTGGAAACTGAGCGGACTGCCGGGATTGATACTCAAGGCTCACGACTCCGAGAACGATTATGGATTTACGGCTGTAGGACTCACAACAGGCAAAGGCTCCATACCTATCTATTATAAAGGTAAGACTTTCGAGCCTATCGACCGCAAATCATTGACCTCCATTTACAAAAAATACTATGCCGATCCAATCGGCTATCTGCTTCAAGATGCCAAGTATGCTGCAATTGTAAAGATCAAGGATGAAAAAGGAAATATCCTGAAGCATTCCAAGCGTGCTGAGCCATACAATCCGATTGAAAGATAATTAGCAGTTTACTTTTTTGCCAGACAAGCGTATTAAAGACATTAGCAAGATAAGTGTCTAAGGTAAAATAGAAAAGAGAGAAAAAAGATGAAGAAAATAATAGTTCTTTTCACTATTCTGTTCGTGGCGTGCCATGCGTTTGCCCAAGAGAAGATTAGCGGTTATGTAGAAGATTCACTTACACACAACCGTCTGACCAACGTATCGGTTACGCTGCTGCGCAATGGAAAGCCCTTGAAGTTTACACGCAGCAAGGAAGACGGAACATTCCTGATTCCCATAGCACAAAAGCAAACTGGCGATATGCTGCAAGCTTCCTATATGGGCTATAAAAAGCAAAAAACGGCGGTTTCATCGGGAAAAGAAACCATCATCAGTATGGCTTCAACAGCTTTTGTCTTGAAGGAAGTACAAGTAAAAGGCTCTCGCATCACGGGTCGAGACACCATATCTTTCGATCTCACCCGTTTTGCCAACGAACGAGATAACTCACTGAAAGATGTACTGAAAAAGCTGCCAGGCGTGGATATAGAGAAGAATGGCCGTATCAACTACAATGGTAAGCCCATCAACCGATTCACTGTGGAAGGTCTAGACCTGACCGGTGGCAAATATAACCAACTAGAGGAGAACATCAAGGCAAAAGATGTGAAAAAGGCCGAAGTCATCGAGCATGACCAACCTATCAAGGCGCTCCAGAACAAGACCTTTACGGATAATGTAGCGATGAACATCGCCCTGAAGGATAGTGCCCGCGACAAACTGATGCCCACCCTCAAGCCTTACGTGCTCGCAGGGCATCCATCCCACGTAGGCGGAAGCATCAATATCATGCAAATTGGCAAGAAGAAACAGATGATGTATGATGCAGAATACGACAGAACAGGTAAAAATCTCGGCTATGCACTTAACCAACTCGCATCTTACAGCAATCGTCTGGCACCAGCCTCCCTTCCATCATGGATATCAGTACCATCGCTTGACGCTCCTATCGACGAAGAACGCCTGCGCTTCAACACCTCGCAAAAATACTCCATCAACCATATCAAGAAGAACAAGGACGATGCAGAGACTCGCATAGAAGCCAACTATCTTCGTACGGTAACCCGACAAGAACGAGAGAACATGAGTATCTACGACCTCGGCGGCGAAGCTCCCACAGTTACCACGGAGCACAACCACAAGACGATGATCAGCGATGCCTTCAATCTGCAATGGGAGAACAAGGTAAACAAGGCTGAGCATTACGGCAACGAGAGCATCAGCCTCAGCGCAGCACAAAGCGACGGTTTGTCAAACATCAACGACACGCTTACCCAACGTGTCCGCATCCCAAAGCTCGACCTCTCGGCAAGTATCTACCGTCTCTTCGTCTTCAAGAAAAGTCAACTCTCTTGGCGTAGCACTGCCGACTATCACCATGGTGTGGCGGACCTCTACGTTAACGACGAGCGGAATCGCATCCGCACCAACCTTTGGCATACTGCCCACGCCTTACAGTGGATGAGGAATCGCTTCCACTGGACACAGGAATATAGAATGAGTATCGACCTCAACAACATCTATGCGAAATATCAGGAAAGAAGCGATGAAATCGGAAAAAACAACGGATTCATCGAAAACAGTCACGATGAAATCGGTCAAAACAGCCTTAACATCACAGGGAAGTTCACCCCTTACTGGCAATACAAGACCGAGACGTTCCGTATGTCGTTCTCTCCCGATTTCATCTGGGAACGCTTCACCTATCCACAGAAGACTCTACTTACCGTATCACCCTACCTTTACTTATATAAGAAATTGGATTTCCGTAGAGAGTTGACTATCTACACAGGATACAGTACAGGAACAGGCAATGCCACCAACTACGCCATGAAGCAATATCGTCAAAGTTATCGTTCTTGGTACGCTTCGAGCGACATCATTCCGATAACTCGCTCTCTTTATGGCAAGTTGAGTTACGACTACAAGCGCCCTATCAAGGAAATCTTCTTCAGCGCATCGGTCAATGCCAGCAAAAACTGGATGAACACGGCATCCGACCTACGCATCGAGGATGGCAAATACTATACCTCATTATATAAGCAGGACAGCAAGAGCAACAACCTAGGGGCATCACTCTACATATCGAAGGGCTTCTACGACCTTCATCTGAAGACCCGTCTGGAGGGCAGTTACAACTACAGCAAGGGGGAGCAATACAGCAGCGGCAAAGCCATCAGCTACACCGCCGACAACTATACAGTGAAGCCTAGCATCGACTTCTCGCCGTTCTGGTGTGCCTTTAGCTATGAGGGAGAATTCTCTTTTTACAACTCGAAACGTCAAAAAATGGCGAAGTCATCGTTATTTAATTGGCGCCAAAGCGTATCTGCCACCGCTACCATCAGCCATGTGGACCTCTCCTTCTCGCTCGTACATTATCGCAATGAACTGCAAGAGGGCAGCCACCTTAACACCCTCCTTGGCGATGCCTCGGCAGTTTGGAGAATGAAAAAGCTCCGCCTTTCAGCAGAGCTTCGAAACCTATTCAATAAGAAGAATTATATGGAAACCATCTATAGCGGCATCAGTACATTGACCGACTGCTATTATCTTCGCCCTCGCGAACTGATGATTTCCGCCCAGTATTCCTTCTAAACAAGAACTCCCATCTCAGAAAAGAGACGGGAGTTCTTTGCTTTTGAGGATAGGAAAATAGGTGCTGCGAAATTTATAAAGAAATAACTTTACAGACCAAATGTGGTGAAAAATATCTCTTAAGGGAAGATTCTATTTCCCATAAGGGAAAATTTTCAATCTCTTCTTCCCCCATTTTCGGGAGTTTCTTCTAGATAATCTCTTTCTAGAATATTATTTACACAGGCTACTTCTGCTTCAGATAGTTCAACTGAACATTAGGAGCGCAAGCATTGCTTGTTTTCTCGGTGTATTCTGCCACCTTCAATGTAGCAGTACCCTTGATGTTCTCTACATCACTACCTACCTTGAAGAGATAGTTACCTGCATCTACCTTCCACTGGCTGTTGGTCTCATCGAAGCTGGCAAGATCGCGCTTTTCAAGTGTCATCTTCAAAGTCTGGCTCTCACCTGGATTCAGCAACTTGGTCTTGCCGAAGGTCTTGAGTTCCTTGGCTGGCTTCTCGTAAGCACCCTTTGGAGCGGTGACATAAACCTCAGCAACTTCCTTGCCGGCAACCTTACCGGTATTCTTGATGGTTACGCTAACCTCGATATTGTTGCCTTTAGCCTTGACAGATGGCTTGCCAAACTCGAAAGTAGTATAGCTCAAGCCATAACCGAAAGGATAAGCCACATTTTTCTTGAAGGTATCAAAGTAGCGATAACCTACATAGATATCCTCCTCGTGGTTGCTATAATCGTAACCCTTGATGTTACCCTTGCTCCAATCCAGCAGATTCTTGTAGGTGTACATATCGTAATCCTTGGCGAAGTTGGCAGTAGAAGGATGATCGGTAGCAGCGATAGGCCAGGTCATGGTCAACTTACCCGATGGATTCACCTTACCGGTCAGGATATCAGCAACAGAGTTACCACCCTCGATACCTGGCTGCCAAGCTACGAGAATAGCATCCACACGGTCTCTCCAGCTGGCAGTCTCCATCACAGAACCAGAGTTGATGATGACAATCACCTTCTTACCCTTGGCATGAAAAGCATCAGATACACGGAAAATCATATTCTGCTCTATCTGACTGAGGTTGAACTCACCATTGATCTGGCGATCCATACCCTCACCTGCCTGACGGCCGATGGTGATGATGGCAGCATCTGCCTTTGGTTCCTCGCCAGCTACACAACGCTCAGTAATCTCGATTTCATCGAGTTTTGGCTGACCCTGATCCAGGAACCACATCATCGGATTCTTGTCTGCCTTCAACTTAGCCTTGGCATACTTCACATAATTCTGATAGATTTCCGTAAGCTGAGGAGTAGTAGCCACGCCGATGTTCTTCAAACCGGTAACCATATCCACAGAATAGCCTACATTAACGGCTCCACTACCGAGACCACCCGACATGAAGTCGTAAGAGTTGACACGGAAGAGTGCCACGGTCTTCAAACCCTGGATAGGAAGAGCGGCATCATTCTTCAGGAGCACCATACCCTCGGTAGAACTCTGACGGGTGATAGCTGCATGAGCCTTCAAGTCTGGCTCACCACTATATTTATATCCCTTGAATCGAGGAGTCTTCACGATATATTCGAGCATACGGCGAACATTGCGGTCCACATCCTTGATATCCAGCTTGCCTTTCTTTACGGCATCAACAATATCCTGCACCTGTGCAGGATAACCCGGCATCATCAGGTCGTTGCCTGCCTCAACTTCCTGTTCCAGAGGAAGGTCGGCACGCTTACCAATCCAGTCAGTCTCCACTATTCCCTTATATCCCCAGTCGTTGCGGAGAATATCGGTAAGGAGACCCTTGTTGCCCTGGGCATAAACACCGTTTACCTTATTATAGGCAGACATGATAGTCCAAGGATTGCTCTTGCGAACCATCATCTCGAACCCCTTCAGATACAACTCACGGAGAGCACGCTGGCTCAATCGCTCATCCACCTTGGTACGGTCAGTTTCCTGGGAGTTTACGGCAAAGTGCTTGGCACTAACACCCACGCCCTGGCTCTGCACACCCTGTACAAAGGCGGTTCCGATAAGACCTGTTACGATTGGGTCTTCTGAATAATACTCAAAGTTACGGCCACAGAGCGGATTGCGATGCAGGTTCATACCCGGTCCGAGCACAACATCACAGCCATACTCCAGGGTTTCGTTACCGATAGCCTCACCCACCTTGCGCACCAAGTCGGTGTTCCAGGTAGAAGCCAGACAGGTTCCGATAGGGAAACCGGTAGCAAAGTAGCTACGGCTGTCACCTTCGCGATGAGCATCGATATGAACTCCGGCAGGACCATCACACTGAACGGTAGTAGGAATGCCGAGACGAGGGATGGCTACAGTAGTACCCGCAGCACCCGGCACGAACTTCTTCTGATGTCCGAGCATAGCGCCACTACCCACGAATCCATCGTTACCACCGCCCACTAAGAGTTGGGCTTTCTCTTCCAAGGTCATCGCCTTGATTACTTCTTCGATGTTATTGGCATTCAGTTTTGGTGCAGATTGCGCCATCACTGTAGTTGCCATCGCTCCAGCCGCAACGGTAAGAGCCAATTTCTTGTAGTTCATCATTTTGTCGTTTATCTAGTTAGTTATTACTTTTCTGTTCTTTTAGTCGTTTCGTCAGTTCCATGCAGTCCACAAAGGTTACAGCATTTCTTCAAAAACTTGCTGCAAATATAATAAAATAAGGTGGAAACGCCAAGCATTTCCACCTTTTTTTCTTGAATTCAACAAGATTATTCCTGGATTTAACAAAAGGTATAGGAAGAACATAACATACTATACATATCCCTAACCTAAGACTAGTCCTGATATTTAATCTGGAAGTAATCAAAAACAAAACATTCCTTCCATTTCAATCTTTCGCAAATTTCATCAAAAAGAAGAAAAAATACTCGAAAACCTTGTAGGAATCATATAATAATCGTATCTTTGCCAAATTATCCAAAAGTTGGGTACTAGAATAAGAACTTTTAATAATGAAAGGTATGGAGCAGAGGAATTCATCCATCGAAATCTATCGTTCCCCAGAGGGAAACATAGAGCTGAATGTAAAATTAGAGAATGATACCGTTTGGCTTACACAAAGCCAAATGGCAGAGTTGTTTGGCCGTGACAGAACTGTGATTTCACGACATGTCAATAACTGTTTCAAAGAAGGTGAACTCGACAAATCCTTGGTATGTGCAAAATTTGCACATACCAAGAAATATGGCCGCCACGACGGCTTTGAACAGGTTGTCGAAACGGAATATTATAACCTGGACGTCATTATCTCCGTAGGCTATCGTGTAAAGTCAATCAATGGTACCAGATTCCGTCAATGGGCTAATTCCATCTTGAAGCAATACATTATCAAGGGTTACGCCATCAACCAGAAACGCCTAGACAATTACAACGAACTGAAAGAAGTGGTTCGTTTGATGTCACGTGCGATTACATTACAAGATCAGGTTTCAGAAGGCGAATATAACGGACTATTCAATGTCATCAGCGACTATGTTTATGCCCTGGATACTCTCGACAAATATGATTATCAGACATTACTCATAGACAAGACGACTCAAGCCGAGCCGTTCCATGCCACCTACGAAAATGCAATGGAAGCCATCAATGCTTTGAAAGAAAAGTTTGGAGGCAGTAAATGGTTTGCCAATGAGAAGGATGATTCATTCAAGAGCAGCATAGGTCAGATTTACCAAACCTTCGGCGGTGAAGAGCTCTACGCTTCGGTAGAAGAAAAAGCAGCCATGCTGCTCTACCTTGTCGTAAAAAACCATTCATTCAGCGATGGCAACAAGAGAATTGCGGCCATGCTTTTTCTTTGGTTTATGGAGAAGAATGGCATTCTGTATGCAGAAAATGGACATAAGAGAATTGCCGACAACACACTCGTTGCCCTGACTCTGATGATTGCAGAAAGCAGAACTGAGGAAAAAGATGTTATGGTAAAAGTAGTCGTCAACTTGATTAACAAAGACAATCAATAAGAATTGCTATTTTAAAACCGCACAACAGCTGTTCTACGCATGCACAACAGCTGAAAGACAAGCGCACAACAGCTGATGTGCGACCGCATATCAACTGTTGTGCGCTTCGAGATACTTACTGTTCCAACAACTTCTATTGTATCTCCGAACAACTTCAGTTACTTCTTTCAGATACTTATGACGCATTCTTCAAACGCCAATAACGCTTGAGGAAAGGCATTCAAAGCATTGCGGAAGCTTATTCAAAGCATTGTAGAAATCTACTTCGCTGTATCCTTTGAGCTTCGCTTATCACGGCGATAACTGCGATAATCATCCAGCGGAATCTCAATATCAGGTTCCACCAGCTCCCCCTCACGTGGCAAGGCGAACTTCTGATACTTGATGTTCAAGCCACGCTCTATCCACATACTCTCATAATAGGTCTGGATAGAGAGAATCTTACGGGTTTCCTCATCGATACCCTCCTGATGATAGAGGTCCTCTGTACGGAAGAGCACAGGCAGATGGTTGCCATCCACCATATAAGTAGTATAGGTGAAGAGGAAGTTGGAGTCCGTCTTCAGATGGATGATGCCGCCATCCACGAGGAAGTGGCGATAACGGTTCATGAAATAAGTAGATGTAAGACGCTTACGAGGATTCTTCATCTGCGGGTCTGAGAAGGTGAGCCAGATTTCCTGCACCTCATCCGCAGCAAAGAAGCGGTCGATAATCTCGATATTGGTACGGAGAAAAGCCACGTTCTTCTGTCCTTCCTCTATCGCCTTCTTGGCACCGGTCCACATTCGTGCACCCTTAATATCCACACCGATGAAGTTCATTTCAGGATAGAGCTTGGCAAGTTCCACGGTATATTCACCCTTGCCGCATCCCAACTCCAGCACGATAGGGTTATCATTGTGGAAATACATCTCGCGCCACTTGCCCTTCATATCGAAAGGCACGTCATCTACAACACTATATGGATACTGGAACACGTTCTCGAAACGCTCCATATCCGCAAACTTTGCTAATTTTCCTTTGCTCATTGATTCTTTTTTCTTCGTTTGGGTGCAAAGGTACAAAAATTATAAATACTCTTATTACAATTACATTTATAATTTTTGATATTTAACCAAATCTACCGAAAATTCTTTTCTGAAACGGCAGAACTGTTGCCTCCCTCATCAAAAATGAAAGAACATAGACATCAGTATTGTTCTACCTCGCAACTGATACTCTTTGCTCGTACGGGTCAACCCAGAATAAACAGTATAACCATAGGTGCGCTGATTGAAAAGATTAAGCGCAGTCAGGCTCAATTCCATACCATTCCTGAAACCATAACTGGTGGATGCATCGGCAAGAGTAAGATTCTTGTGCTGATGATCTGCTATCTGATTGCGATAATGCTCTCCATGCAACTTGATGAACCATGACTTCAATGGCTGGAAGTTGAAAGTGAGATTCTGGGCAAGATTGGTAGAGGAAGAATCGAAACCCAAATTCTTCAATACCATCTTATCCTTATCCCAGTTCAGCTCATAGGTGAAATTGAACCAATCCGCAGGACGACCACTCCACTTTGCCGACAACATATAGTTATCAGATGAATAGGCTGAAGGAGAATCGTTCTGACGCAGGAAGCCATCATATCTCAGATAATCAAAACCTACGCTAACGAGTCCATGCATGAATCCCAATCCCTTACTTACCTTTCCACCAGCCATCAGGTTTTCAGAACTGCTGCTGTTGGAGAAATAGGAGTTGATGATATAATCACCCACAAAATCACGAGCCACCGTAAGATGACTGTCAGACCAGCTCTTGCGGATGTAGGCATTGGCAAAGATGGTAGCAAGAGGACGCTTATAGTTGATGTTGAAGGAAACATGCCTGCTCTTGTCGGCGGTATAATCCACAAAACCCGTATAAAGATTACGGTAATCACGCATCAGCAGTCCCTGATAGAAATTCTGTTCATCCACTTCCCGCTGAGCGATTCCACCGGAAAGCGTAGCCTGCAAACGGGCTGTGAGGAAATAGCTCACGCTGAGTTGAGGAGCAACCTGTGTCTTGCTGGTATTCTCTTTCGCTCCCATCAACTTATCATTATAATAATAAGGTGTAAAGGTGATAGGCATCTGGAAACGGATATGCCAGCCACCCTGGTTATACTCAGCCTCCGGCGATGCATAGGCACGGAAGAAGGTCATGCCTGTCTGATTGCGCATATTGCCCAGGGAATCGGGTACTCCCTCCAGATGACTCTTCATCGTTCTGCTCAATACCTGCAAGCCTACCTTCATCATGACGGTAAAAGGCTTGAGGAAAAAGCCGAGCGAAGTATTGGTATGATTGAAGAATGCTGCCGAACGAACACTTTGATAAGCCGTTTGCTGCGAATTATCAACAGACAGAGAGTGCGGATTCACCATATAAGCATTATACGTGTTAAAGGTATAAGTTCGTTTACCACTCCGCTGCAACAGTTCCAGCTTGTCTGATACTTTATATTTCGGCATCTTGACCTGCTGATGATTAGGATAAGAGCCGTCAATATCCATCATGACATCATTCCAGGCCAGGTCGGCGGAAAGCTGATTGGCTACATACGCCTTTTCGCCATTCGAAGTCAGCGTAAAGTCGGCAACCAACCTGTTCTGCTTCTGCTTAGCCTGTTCATCCTCTACATCATAAATGGTTGAATCATTCAGGAAATACTGGGTATTACTGAATGAGGAAGAAAGAAGACGGTCGTGGGTATAGACTATCTGAGAAGACAAATCCGTATTTTTGCCTAACACCCAGAGATTATTGGTTGTGAAAACATGGGTCTGGTTCTTACGCACACGGCTGTCAGAAATATCCGTCAGCTGGTCGGGCATAACATTCACGTAATCTTTCAAATCATAAGAATTTCCCATCACACCAGTGCCATCCTCCGAAAAGAGGAGATTGCCCTCACCGGTTACATCCGTACCTATATTATTACTCTTGAAGGTATTGAGCGACTGGGCTTTCTTGGCAAAGCGCATCAACGACATCTCGCCTTCCCAGACATTCAGCTTACCAAACTTCTCCCCTTTCTTCTGCTCCATACCGCCACCTGCTTTCAGCGTTCCTACCAGACGGCTCTTGGCAGATTCCTTCAGTTTGATGTTGATGGCAGGGTCTTGCGAAAACGACATATCTTCCAAAGCCTTGATAGGTTGATGATTGGTCATCACCTCTACCGAACCGACATCCTTCTGATGGATATTGTTGGTGGCGATGGAATAGCGACCGCCGAGCATATCATGTCCTTCGATATAAAACTTGTTGATAGCCTTGCCGTTATATTTGATTTCTCCCTTATCCGACACCTCTATTCCCGGCATCTTCTTCAAGACATCAGCCAGACTCTTGTCGTTGGCATCGGCAAAGCTTGCCACATTGTAGGAGATGGTATCGCCTCGCTGCCGGATGCTTGGAGCCTTCACCACAACATCCTTCAGCTTTGTAGCCTGCTCCGTCAGGAGCACATGATAAACAGTAGTATCCTTCGACAAAGGAATGGTTCTCACAGCATATCCCATCATCGAGAAATGCAGCACGTTACGACCATCCGGAATAGCATTGAGCGACAGCAGGAAACTTCCATCTGCCTGTGTCTTGGTAAACTTCAGGATTCTATTGCCGGCAGCAGGTCGGATGGTAACCATCACTCCCTGCAACCCGTTGCCCGTATAGGCATCTTCCACCTTACCCGACAAGGTGACTTGCTGGGCATAGGTCAAAGTGCTCATACAGATAAACCACAGATATAAAAACAGTTGCTTCATAAATTATCTTCTTGAGAACCCATTCCGTTCTCTCTTTACGTTGATACTTATTCTTTTTCTATCAGATCATATTTCAGAGCCTCATCCGAACCACCCAGAGATATTCCCGTTGAAGCCTCATTGATACTGTTCCAATTTTTCAGATACTTATATTTTGATTGCAGGAAATCCTTCCTTGTCGTTTTCTGAAAGCGCTTGAATTCCTTGTCTAGTACCCCAAAAGTAATAGGTTTTGCACTAACCTGCTGCATTCCATTGATACAGAAACAGTATTGCTTTCCTCTATCATACACTTCCATAATCAAGCCAGGGAGTCCGCAGAACTTCCAGGGACCGTCACTTACAGGAACATCCAAGGCAAACCAAGCTGTCCATTGTCTTCCCCGGAAGCAGCAGGTAGCCTTTTGGCATTCATGACCGAGCACCATCTTCGTGCTGTCATTTTCCATATTCCATTCCTGCGCATTCAGGGAATCTCCATAAAGATAATATTGCCCCAGCAGGAAATCAGTAATGGTCATTTCCCCTTTCGGATAATTCTTATAAATGGTAGCAGTCATTCTGCGATGGGGTATGGCATTGTACAATTGCTTCCCTTTCAATCCCTTCCCTATCGCTTCCGTCAAGAAGCTATCCCATAGTTTATCGCCATTAGGAGAAGCCATCAGAGAATCACACTGATAAGTATAATAGCTATAGCATTTAGAACACTCCGCTCCGATTTGCAGATAGAGCAAGTCTTCCTTGCGCTGTTGTTCTCCAGTCAGCGTATCCGTAAGATATTCATATACATAGCTACACAGCATATTAGCCGTATCTATTTTCTTATTTTGGGCAAAGCCAATAAGATAAAAAGTTAAAAATAGAAATATGAAACACTTTCTCTCCATAACTTTTTCTTGTTTAAAATTAATATTCTATTCTCTTTCTATTAAGTCATAATTACGTTGAGAATCTGACGAGTCCAGCGATATTCCTGTCATCGCCTCATTTATGCTATTTGAATTACGAAAGTAATTATATTGAGACTTCAGAAAAGCTTTCCGGTCAATCTTTATCCGTTTTCTATTGAAAACATCATAAACGATAGGCGTGCCAGCATCCTTCTGCAATCCCTTGATGCAAAAATATTGCTGTTTCCCCTTGTCATACACTTCCATAATCAAACCAGGAAGACCACAAAATTTCCAAGGGCCATCACTCATAGGAACATCCAAGGCAAACCATGCCGTCCAAGAGCGACCACGGAATCTACAGGTTGCCTTCTGGCAGTTATAGCCCAAAATATTTTTAATGCTATCACCTTCTACGACCCAATTCTGTACACCCAGGCTATCACTATATTCATAATACTGAGACATCAGATTGTCCGTTACCGTCATCATATTCTGCGAATAATTCTTATAGACGCACGCCGTCATTCTGCGATGTGGAAAAGAATTAGTCAGATATCCTTCACGCTTAAATGCTTCTTTGAATAAAGCACGAAACTTTGCCTTGCCATCTTCTGTAGATTGCAAGGAATCAGACTGGTAAGTATAATAACTATAGCATTTTGAAACATTCTTTCCGATAGAAAGAAAGAGTAAATCTTCTTCTTTCTCATCATTCTTTATCGTATCTTTCGAATAACAATAATAGTATGAGCAGAGATATTGGCCACTGTCTATCACATTGTTCTTAGCTTGCAACAGAAGCGCACCAAAGAACAACATGGATATACTTATAATAAATCTCTTAACAACCATATTAATATAACCTTTAAGTTTAAAGAGTCACCTTTGTCATTTACTGAGCCCACTTAAAAAAGTAAGGTCTGTCTTAAGTGGGTTCAGTTAATTAAAATGATCTCGGTGCAAAATTACCGAAAATTGCTCAAACCGCCAAACTTTTTACATCATTTCTCACATAATATTTCTTCCCCAATTTATTATGTAAAAATGATGTAAGTTTCAAAAAGCCCCGACTACATCAAAGTAGCCGAGGCTTTCCTTCAAAATCTTCTATTTTTTATGTTTCTTCAATCTTCCAATCCCCTATCGTTCGCTTTTGGCTATCATAATTGATTCCAACTTTAACCAATCGCTTTCCATCTGCCGAATAAGGTATCAGATATCCCTTATCGTCTATCTGCCTCAGAGCCTCTTCTGCCGACTTATCGTATTTCAGTTCTATCACATACACAGTATCAGGCATGTGCAGAACGGCATCAGCCCTACCTATTGCACTATCTTCTTCCACCAGGATATAAGCACCCAAGAGGTTGAAGATGAGATAGAACACCGTTTGAAAATCCTTCTCGTTTTTATTAGACAGACGGTTGGAGATACTAGCAAGATAAGCTTGCATCTTCTGCAAGGCGCCATCCATGTTGTTGCTATAGAGCTGTTCCAAAAAGGCAAAGATAAAACTATTATTATCCAATTGAATTGGAGACAGATAGTTTGGCGCAAGCGATTTCAACATTCCTATGCGCACTTCCCTGTTAGGATAGTCCAGCTGATAGCATTGCAATAGCGGATTATACTTCTTGATGGTAAGATAACCACTCTGGTAGAGCAAAGGAAGCGCTGAAGTCATCTGCTCTGGCGAAACATCAAAGTCATCAACCCCTACACTTTTCTGCTCAATATCCATCACTCCCACATGATACTTCTGCAAAGTCTTGATGAGATAACTTGGGGTACCGGAACTGAACCAATAAGCCGAAACCTTTTTATTCTTCAAGGCCTTTACAAGACTGAAAGGATTGAATATATCTTCTGAATTATCACTGAAATGATAGCCATCATAATATGACGTAAGTTCACCTATTGTTTCTTCCAAGGTTCTGCCTAAATGCTTTGCCAACAACTCCACATCTGGCTTCATATCATTCAGAAGTTCCGTCTTACTAATACCGCAGATAGCAGAATACTGGTCGAACATGCTGATATTATCCAGGTTGTTGATTTCACTAAAGATACTTAATTGAGAGAACTTGGTAATACCAGTAATAAAGACGAAACGCAACCAAGGGTCCAAGTATTTAATAGGACTATAGAAGTTCTTCATGATCAAACGGAGTTCTACCAGATTTTCCTTCTCATGCACGACATCCAGCAATGGAGCATCATACTCATCAATGAGAATGACTACCTTCTGCCCCGTCTGCTTATAAGCACGTTTTACCAGACATTCCAAACGCTGATTAGCCTTAATAGCCCAATCTTCCGTACCATAGATTTGTTCCAACTGGCTTAGCTTACCTTCCAATTCATTGATTAAATCAGCAGGATTCATGTGCTTTGCCGTACTCATATCAAAATGAAAAACCGGATACTTTACCCATTCCTTCTCATAATCCCCAAGGGCAAGCCCATCAAACAGATTCTTTCTTCCTTCAAAATAAGCCTGAAGCGTAGAGACAAAAAGAGACTTTCCGAATCGTCTTGGGCGACTCAGAAACAGATATTTGGATCCATTTCTTATGAAATCCACAATATACTTAGTTTTATCCACATACACATAGTTTTCTTCTCGTATCTCAGAGAAGGTTTGTATGCCCACCGGATATTTTCTAATCTCTTCCATAGCTTTTCTTTTTTTTATATTCCGCTGCGAAGTTACGAAGAAAAATGCATATATGCAAAGGTTTTCATCTAAAAATTTCAATGTTAACAAAAATAACTCGCTCTAAATTGGACTTTGATTGAAAATCAAGAAGTTGGGCGTTTGCCTATATTATATAGGTAACAATATGGAAACGAGCGGACTTCTGCTCGTTTCTGTATTTTGCAATATGCAAAGAACGCCTCAATTCGGGGACAAAGATACGATATTTTTCTTAATATCCCATAATTTGCAAGAAGAGAAACATAGAAATTAGGACTTTTTTACATGAAATCTCAAACTTGTGAACATAACCCCATCATAAAAAATGAATAGCAAGTATTCCTGCTGAGTTTATCAAATCAGGGCCATTGTTGTTGATGACGACTCTACCATCAGCTCATATATACCTTTCCGACACAAGCATATAGTGTTTTCATTTGTACTCCGAGTGTGTACAGTTTCAAACCATGATTTACATTCTAACATAAGAAACTGAAGCCGTGACCATTTGTGTATTTTTGCCAAACTAACTCCAGTACATACAACAGATGTAAAAGATTTCTGCAAAATCGACCGAAATCATAAGAAAAAAACACCAAACCAGCAAATTTCTTAAAGATTATATCTGTTTATTAAGATTATTTTTGTATATTTGCAGCATTATTTTGGTGGTAAAGCCTATTGGCCTGCCACGTGACAATAGGACTTTACGGAGCAAGCCTATATCACAATTCTTCTCCGTAGTAACAGTCCGTTCTCTCTCACTGGTCTCTCCCTGCGCGGCAGAGGCATACGTTTTTATATTTTTCAAACACTCCAAATTGACAGCGCATGAGAAAGTTTACTTCTTTGTTACTGTTAGGCTTCGCTCTCGGCAGTTTCGCACAAACGCCCGGAGGAGTCAGCGGAAGCGAACTGTGGTTCAAGACTGCGCCATTGAACTCAGACCTGCAAGGTTATTACCGTTGGCAGGATTTCTCTGGGGATTCCATACGGCTGATGCTATTGGACAGCCGTGGCGTCAAATCTGAACTTACTCTTCCGAACAGTTCAGTCCATTTCTTCAATTTCAATCCGAGTCTCTGGCTCGCAGACGGATTCCGCAGCCTGAGTGCCAGCCTCAAGCACGGCGACCTCTCACAGGCTACCGTAATCGGTGTCTTTGCACCGGAACTGGCAACCATCGGCAAGGATATGGTTGTCTATGCTCTTGACGGCCGAAAGGACGACGGAGCCATTCTGAGCAAGGACAAAGCCGTAAGGGGTAGAGGTGTTGAACCACTGGACTATGGTTCAGCATCGGGTGAAGACCTGCTTTATCAGTCAAGTGATTCTTTGTCCGAGAACGGTTTTAAGGAAAGCGCTCTGCGAGTTGTGTCCTACTTCAAGGTAAGCAACCCTTCAACAGCATTGTGGGGAGACAACTCCAACACCACATTATTCATCGGAACCCCTTCCACCTCTGGCAGCTTCGGTACGGATTTCCCGACCTCGCTCTTCGGTAATGCTTCCATCCGGGGATATGCCCCTGAGCTTATTGTGTTCAGCAGGATGCTTACACCCGATGAGCGCAGAAAAGTGGAGAGCTATCTGGCGGTAAAGTACGGCATCACCCTCAAAGGCTCGTATCTTGACAGCGACGGAAACCTGACTTGGGACATGGCGGAGAACCAAGCCTACCACCATAGGGTCACAGCTGTTGGAACCGACATGGCAGGAAGTCTCTCCCAACCGCTTTCCGCAACATCATATGAGGAAAGTCCGGTATATGCGGCCTTGAAGGAGAACGGAACTTATCATGACGCAAATCCATACAACCCTTCATCCGCTTCCCGTCTGCTTGTCATGGGACGTGAAAACGGCAATCCAATGCCTGACAGAGGCTTTACTTTCTGGGGCGACGATGATGTGGCACTTGCAACATATACCTCACCTACAGATTCCCTGTGGCATGTCATGAAACGTACATGGATGGTCAAGACCAACGTGCCGTCAAAGCCCGACAGTACAGTGGCAAGATGGACTGCGCAAGGATTTGAAGTGTCAAGGAATGGCTTTACTGACAATATCATCCAAGAGAAAGCCGCTTCCGGAGCTTATGCCACGACCCCAGCCCTTGTTGGAGGTGGCGGTGCTTTTGAGTTCACCTGTCCGACAAGTCACCCGACTTTTGACGTTGGCTTCGGAAGCATCGGTGGCAGCACATGCAAGTATGGATTCCGGTTCACCAATGCTGGAGTTGTTTATCCGATCATCAACGGAGCGGTCTCAAATTCATACATCGCCACGGATGTTGACGGAACGGACATCTCTATCCGCAAGGAAGGCAAAAACATCTATCTGCGTGTTGACGGAACAGGAAGTGCTACAAGAACCATATCCCTTTCGGATGCAACTGACACAGACACAAATGTGGGCATTATCCGAACGGAAGGAGCAGAGTCCGCCTTGAATATGGCAGGCTTGAGGACAGGAGGAATCGATGATGTCGGTTATATGGCAGAGTTGAGCTATGACCTCACACCGGACAGGGAGTTCTCGGACTATTGCCGCAAGCGTACCGTCATGCTCATAGACCCAAGCGGTGAAGGTGATTTCGACATCAACAGCAACAGTAACATAAGATGTTCCAAGCCTGATATGACAAGGGGCAAGACCATATTCCGCAATATCCTATGGGATGCAGACGGAAGCGGAAGCGATGTGTTCACATTCGCCTATTATGACGGCATTTCCTATGATGCCACTCCTACGCCGTCAAGTTGCGAGAATGGAGTTCCACGCAATGACGGGTATATCGACATCGGCATCAACATCGGTACACCAGTCTATTCCTATGTGCTCAGCGTTGACACCGTTGCAGGAAAAGTAAAAGGAGAAACCATTGCCAGAGGAACATTCTTCGGTGACACGCATAGAATCCCGAATCTTGCCCCCGGCGCCTATGCACTGTCCGTATCACAAGGTGGAGGCAACGAGATTTATGCCACTGGCAACGCACTCTACACCTCATACTCGCATGACACCAGGACCTATCTGTCTGGCGACATCTCATGGACGGTGAACGATACAAAATCAAACTACCGTGTGGGATTGGAGCCAAGCCTCACGGACGAGATCACCCAATATGGCTTCGACGTGCGGGGCGACAAGGCGCATATCATAACCGGTGGATATACAAGCCTAACCAAATATGTCACCATCAAGCCGGGCGATGTGCTCAGTGTTACAGTCCGCAATATGCAGGTCACATACAAGTTGAACGGACAGACCGTGCATCATGAATATGTCTGGTCACTTCGTGCATGGCGGTTCTGCATCAAGTACGGAAAGGGCGAGACACATATCACCGACCTTACCGTAAACGGTACGCCTGTAACCTCATTCACCACAAGGGGCAACGTGCAGATAGAAACACCCAAGAAGTGTACGACAACGATGACCGTCTATGTCGGCAGCGAGTGTGATGCAAGTATGCCTAACGGAACACAGGCAAGGGAGAACCATGTGGGCAGCTCGGACAGACAGGCTGACAATACCTTCATTTCTGGAGAAGACGAGGATTTCACTGTCAAGGGCAACGGTTCTACGACAGGCATCTACGAGGCTAAACTCACACAGGACAAGCCTGCTGCAGCCACATTGATGGTGTTTGACGTATCAGGCAAACTGGTAGTGTCACGCCAAATGACAGGCGAAAGCGTCAAGCAAGCCGACTTCAAGGTTCCCGCATCGGGTGTGTATGTCGTGAAGGCAATCTCCGAGAATGGGGAGCATACAAGGAAAATCTCAGTAAAGTAACTTAAAGGAAGATACGCATGAAGAATTATATACAGAAGGTGGCGTGGGCATTGGTTTTACTGCTTGCCGCCACACTGTCCCTTTCGGCAAAGGACGGGACAGCCGTGAGAAAACTCTTCAAGAAGGGTGTCTCTGACAGTATCTCCGTAGGAGGTAGCAAACTGGTCGTTCTTCAGAAAGACCTCATTCGGAACAGAAGCCTTTCCGTGAACTCTATCGGAGAGGAGAACGTTCCTGAGCTTGACTTTGCCATGACCAACGTCACGGCAGGAGGACATGGCTACCGTTTTCTCCCTCACGGAACACACTTCACAGGCGAGGGCGCGACTGTCAAGATAAAGTATGACCGCACGAGAATACCAAGCGGCTATACCGAGGACGACATCCGTACCTATTACTACGACCCGGCCGAGAAGCATTGGGTTGCGTTGGAGCGTGTGCGTGTGGACAAGAAGGAAGAGTGTGTCGTTTCAAAGACGACCCACTTCACTGACATGATCAACGGTGTGATACAGGCCCCGGAGTCACCGCAGACCGAAGGCTTTGCCCCGACGATGATGAACGACATCAAGGCGGCAGACCCGACGGCGAAGATAAATGTCATTGCGCCTCCAAGCGCAAACAACCGTGGCTCTGCCAACCTGCAGTATCCGTTCGAGATGCCGCCAGCACGAAACGGTATGCAGCCAAGCCTTGGCTTGCAGTACAGCAGCGAGGGCGGTAGCGGTTGGCTTGGCGAGGGTTGGAACGTCAGCGTGCCAAGCATTACGCTTGACACCCGGTGGGGCGTGCCTCGTTATGACCAGTCAAAAGAGACGGAGACTTATCTCTTGTCCGGTTCAATGCTTTCCACTATGGATGACAACGGACAGATGGGAGTCGCACACCGTGGCGAGAAGATGAACAGAAAGGCTGACCGCCAGTTCTACACCCGTCAAGGAGGTGATTTCAGCCGTATCATCCGCAAGGGTGACAGTCCTGCCAACTATTATTGGGAGGTTACAGACAAGCAGGGTGTCAAGTACATCTATGGCGGTGACGGTGCTGTTGTAAAGGGCAATGTCACCGATGCTTCGGGCAATACCCGTGAGGTGATTGCCGAATGGAAGCTGAAACGTGTCGAGGAACTCCACGGTGACTATATAGAATATGTGTATGACATCGTGGATGAGGATGTGCGTGGCGGCTTGAAGGCCAAGGCTGCATATCTGAAGGAGGTTCACGCAGGTAATGCAGGACAGGAACCGCACACCGTTGTACTCTTTGATGGCAACAAGGTAAAGCAGGTAAAGACCAACAATGCCCGCTATGGATTCCTCGCCTCCTCCAACAAGCTGTTGGAGAAAGTGACCGTGAATTTCCAGGGCGAGACATTGCGCAGCTATGCCTTTGACTACAAGGAAGGTGCATTCCACAAGGAAATGCTCACAGGTGTCAGACAGTACGACAACACAGGAAAGGAAGTGGCTTTCCAGAACTTCGACTATTATGATGATGTGCAGGCTGAAAAGGGATATGTTCCGTTCAAGGACGATTCCGAGAAATGGAACACGCACGATGACGGACTTGACGCTGGTTTCGTCAATCCATTGAAGACTGTCAGCAAGCGTTTCAGCGACAAGCCAACTGCACTTGGCGGAACGACAAGTTCTTCTGTAAGCGGTTCGTTCTATGCAGGTGTGGGACCTTGGGACGGAAGCCAATGGAAAGGCAATACAATAGGAGGTTCTTACAGCTACTCCAGCGATACCAGCAAGGGACTTTCCGCATTCGTTGACTTGAACGGTGACGGACTTCCAGACAAGGTTTATAAGTCTGGTGGTTCCGTATATTATCGTCCACAGGTCAAGACTGACAACGGAGAAGTAGTATATGGTGAGCCTGTCAAGGTAAAGGGCATCAGTAACTTCTCGACAACCAAAAGTTCTACGAACTCTTTCGGTGCGAATGCCGTTGTCGGTTGGAATGTCCTGACTGCCGTTGTCGGAACGGACAAGTCAACCACTAAGACCAAGACCACTCAGTATTTCAGCGACATCAACGGTGACGGACTTGTTGACCTCGTTTCCAATGGCAAGGTGTATTTCAACCATTTGGAATTTGACAAGGCAGGCAATGCCGTGCCTACATTTACGTTGAGCAGTGCCGATACGCCAAGCCCTATCATCTATGGCGGCAAGGTTGACACATCCGTTATGGAGGTTAGCGAGGATGAGCAGGCGGAAGCCATCAAGAACTCCCCTATGGAGGATATTGTGCGTGTATGGCAAGCGCCAAAGGATGGAACAGTAAACGTGGCAGGTCAAGTAAGCCTTGTCGCTCCTACTGGAGACTATGACGCTGACGAATACCAAAAAGCAGACGGCGTAAGAGTTGCTATCCAAAAGGGTGGCAATGAGCTTTGGAACAAGACTATTGCAAAGGGCGACGGCAGTTCTTATGCTGCTGCAGTCTCTTCTGTTGCCGTCAAGCGAGGTGACAGAATCTATTTCCGTGTACAGTCGGGTTCCGAGGAAACAAGCAACGGCTCATTTGACAAGGTGAACTGGTCGCCTACCATTACATACGCTGGCGAATCTAATGTTTTGCCTAACGGGCTTTCTTCAACAGAGTACAAGCCTGAGGATGGTGCCATCTATGATGTGAACACCTCTGCCAATGTGGAGAATGGTTCAAGTGTTGAAGTTCACAGTGTCTTCCACAAGCCTGTAACAACCGACGATGTTGTTCTCAGCATCATCGGCAGCAACGACAAGAAAGACAGTGACGGAAACGACAACCCGAACTATACCAAGAAGACAGTCTTTGCTCGTACATTGAAGGCTGGTGAGGCTTTCAATGGCGATTCACTCAACATCAGTCTGGAGAATACAGAAAAGCTGACCAACTTCAGCTTTGAGATTTCATCTACCTCAAATGTTGATTGGAAGAATATCGGTTGGCAAGCGTCTGTGACTTATAAGGACTCTGCCAATATCGAACAGACGGTAGCCGTTCCTGCACACTACAATACATTTGCAAATGCCTTGGCAGAGGGCAAGCCATACTTGACCACTGCGACTGATACCGTTTTGGTTGTGTCGCCAGTGCTTACCCTTTCTGACAATTCCATCAATGGCCAGGCTACTTTGACCGCCAAGACAGAGGATGCACTCATCGGCAAGAAGTCTTTCAACATCGAGAATGGCATCTTGAAAGCCGATACTCTGCAATTTGCAACTATTGCAGGAAAGAACATCTGGTTTGAATACAGCTATCCGGCAGCAATCTCTAATGAAACTGTTACTTCAGCCTCTGTTTCCATTCTGAAAGATGCGGCAGGTCTCGTAACAGAGAATGTGCTTGCTGGATTCTATGCAGAGAATGACAATCTTGGCTTCGGTATGCTTTACCGTGGCTGGGGAGGTTTTGTTTATAACTCGGCAGAGGGCAGATATGCAAAGCCTATTGACGAGTCATTGCTGAAATTGCCTGAAAACGAGAACGACAAGGTTGACCCTCTCACAATGGCATTCACTCCATTGGGTACAGACCAGACTTCTATGGACAAGTGGGTCGGTCAGCGACAGGACATCTATCTTACTGCAACCGAGGCAAGTACAGCCCGATTGACAGAACAGGATGTACTCCTTACCAATCCATTGGATAATAATGCTGAAGTGGCAGGACTTGCAGGTGAATATTTGCAGGGTACTGGTGCGGCAGCTGTAAGCCAAGTGGTATCAAGCAAGAGTACCGTTGTGCAAGGTGGTGCACTTGGCATTACCCACAACAATGCAAATGGCAGTTCAAAGACGGAAGTTGCCATGATGGATATGAATGGTGACGGATTCCCTGACATCATTGCTGGTGGTAGTATCCAATACACCAATTCGCAGGGCGGATTGAGCGGAGAAATCTACAAGGGTATCGGCTCAAACAACTCAGACAATGCTTCTGAGGCATGGGGATATGGCGGCAATCCAGTAGCTTCTGTGTCTGGCATTACAAAACTTATCTCAGGAAGCAAGTCTTCCGCACAGAACCAACAGAGTTCATGGCTGGCTCAATTCTCCATTTCCGGCAGTGCGCCAAAGAATACGGATGAAGCTGTAGAATCGTTCATAGATATCAATGGCGATGGACTACCAGACAAGATTCTTTCCGACAAGAAAGTAAGATTAAATCTGGGCTATGCCTTTACTGAACCTATTGATTGGGGACTTGACCGCATACAGAGTGGTAAGAGCCTTTCTTATAATATTGGCGCAGGTGGCGATGTAAGTCATGGCTGGGGAAAATTTGAAGATAAGAAATACCAAGGTATAAACAAGGCTTCCGGTAGCTTCTCCGCAGGCTTTGGTCTCGTAACCTCTGAAAGCGAAGAGGAATACAATCTTATCGACATCAACTCTGACGGCCTTCCTGATAAGGTATGGAAGGATGGTGACGGTATCACTGTTGCCCTCAATACAGGCAATGGTTTTGATGAACCTATCAGTTGGAAGGGTGCGAATGCACTTAGTGAATCAGCCTCTACATCAGAGTCTGCAAATGCAGCGTTCACTTTGACCATCAACATTCCTGTCATCAGCATCAAGATTTCAACCAACCCTGGTGCATCAACCTCGCACAGTATCAATCGTCCTACCTACTCTTTGCAGGATGTTGATGGTGACGGTTATCTTGACATCGTTGAGTCTGAGAAGGAAAGCGAGTTGAAGGTTACACGCTCTGCCATTGGCAGGACAAACATGTTGAAGTCTGTCACCAACTCTTTGGGCGGCACTTTTACACTCGACTATGCGCATACCACTCCTACCTACGGACTTCCTGGTGGCAAGTGGGTAATGTCTGCCCTTACCGTTGATGATGGTATCCATGACGATGGACCTGTAATGACTACCGCCTTTGAGTACAAGGACGGCAAGCGTGACCGCCATGAACGTGAGTTCCTCGGTTTCGGTGAGGTCATCACCAAGAACCTTGACACGGAGAAAGGCAATTCTGTTTACAGACAGGCTGTTGAGAACTACGATGTAGCCAACTACTACACGCAGGGCAATGTTACCGCCACATCCGTAGAGGATGCCAACGGCAACAAATACACGGAGACAAAGAACCGTTACGACAGCTACTATCTGACTGCCGACGGTGACAAGTACACGTTCGCAAAGCGTGACGTGAACCTTTGGAGTGACCGTGCATCTGCATTCGTACCTCTCCGCTATACGGCAAACTTGCAGTATGAGGGAGCGGCAAACGGTGTGGTTACATCCGAGGCATGGAATGAGTACTACCTCAATGGCTATCATGGTGAGTTGAAGTCCTACAAGTACAGCGACAAGGGAAGCCTTGGCGAGGACGGAAACGGAAAGTTTGACTATGCAACCGCCATTAAATACACGGACAATGCAGCGAAGCATATCTTCGGACTTCCAATAGATGTTACGGTGACTGGCGGTGACGGCTCGATTTACCACCATGTGACGGCAAAGTACAACACCAACTATGCCAACCACATCACGCAGATTACACAGCAGTTGAATGATGGCGAGGCTGTTACGGATTACAAGTACGACTCTTACGGCAACATCATCCAGAAGACTCTCCCTGCCAACGGCAAGGGACAGCGTATGTGGTACAAGTACCGCTATGAGCCTGAGATGAACATGTATGTTGAGCGCATTGACGATGCGTGGGGCTACCGCAGCGAGCAAGGCAATTTTGACTATCGCTATGGTATAGCCAAGGAGCATCGTGACCTCAACAACTTCTACTATGAGACTGATGTTGATGACCTCGGTCGCATTACTGGCGTGCGTGGTCCTAACGAGTTGGCTACGGGCGTGCCTTATGCCATCGCCTTTGAGTATCAGCCATTGGCTACCTTTGGTGAGAGTGGCATTACCGCTCCTGCATACGCAGTGACCAAGCACTACGACATCCAGCATCCTAACGATGACTTGGAGACCGTTACTTTCGTTGACGGCTTCGGAAGAGCCGTGCAGGTGAAGAAGGACGGTGTTGTGACAAGTGCATCCAAGGGAAGCTCTGCCAAGGACGAGAACGTGATGATAGTCAGCGGAAGAAACGTATATGACGCTTTTGGACGTGTGGCAAAGGCATTCTATCCTACAACGGAAGGAACTGAATCGAAATCAACGTTCAGCAAGTCATTTGACAATGTATCTCCAACGGTTACTGTTTATGACGTGCTCGACCGTGCTACCTCAGTGACATTGCCGGACAACTCTACGACAACTACGGCATATACTGTTGACAACGGCAGTCATGCACTTGTTACAACCGTAACAGACGCACTCCATAATGTGCAGGCTACCCATACCAATGGCAGTGGCAAGACCTTGAAGACCATCCAGAAGAGCGGTCCTGACGGTGAGATTACCACCTCGTTTGAGTATGACGGCATACAGCGCCTTGTTCGTGTCACCGACACGGAGGGCAATGTCACGGCATCTACCTACGACATGGGTGACCGCCGTACTGAGGTGAACCATCCTGCAAGCGGCATCACCAGCTTCACATACGATGCGCTCGGCAATGTGCTGACCAAGCAGACTGCCAACCTTGCCAAGGAAGGAAAGTTCATTACTTACGATTACGACTATCAGCGTCTGACGGGTATCAACTATCCAGATCATCCGGAGAACAACGTAAAGTGTTACTACGGTGGTCGCAACGCCTCTCAGAACCGTATCGGTCGCTTGATGCTCCGTGAGGACGGAACAGGTGCCATTGAGTATTTCTATGGCAAGATGGGCGAGGTGACAAAGACCCGCCGCACGATGATTGTGCCTAACCAGGCGATAGCAACCTACGTGACGCAATGGACTTACGACAGCCACAACCGCCTGTTGGAGATGATTTATCCTGATGAGGAGAAAATCACCTACTCTTACAACCTCGGTGGTCAGCTTGAAAAGGTTCATGGCTACAAGTCATACGGCTACGATTATGTGAGCAAGATCGGCTATGACAAGTTCGAGCAGCGCACATACTTGAAGTATTGCAACGGTGCGGAGACTTTCTACACCTATGATCCTCAGCGCCGCAGATTGCAGAACCTCACCGTGAACAGTGGTGGCAATACCATCATGGACAATGCTTACACTTATGATGCGGTGAGCAATGTGCTCAGTGTGGTTAACGGTGCGTCAGTTCCACAGAGTGGAAAGGCTGGCGGACAGATGGCTCATGCCTATACATACGATGCACTCTACCGTCTTGTTGGTGCAACTGGCACTTATACTGGTGCGGACAACAAGACCGCAAGCTACACTCTTGCGATGGGTTACGACAACATGCACCGCATCACATCGAAGCGTCAGATTCTCACACAAAATAATGTGCAGTTTGATGGTTCATTGAACGCTGGCTATGACCTTACTTATACGTATGGCACAGATGCAGGCAAGAAATTCCAACTCGCAAATGTGAAGGATGTGAATTATCGCACTGAAGAGACACCTTCAGAAAGCAAGAATGTGAACAATAGTCATGCCTATGAGTATGATGCCAACGGTAATCTTGTCTATGTCAATACAAGCCGTACAAAGAAGGATGGCATGGCTGACGAGAAGACCGCAGAGCGCAAGCTTAAATGGGATGAGGAGAACCGTCTCCTTGCTTCTGACGATAATGGTTTTGTGACTAATTATTGGTACGATGCTGATGGTGAGCGCACGGTGAAGACTTCTGGCGAAAGTGACCAGGTGTATGTAAACTCCGAGTTTGCAGGAGGTCGCACGAACACCGCCAAGTTCTCACTCTATGTATCTCCTTATCTCGTTGCCAACCAAGGCGGACGTTACACCAAGCATATCTATATAGGTAGTCAGCGTGTCGTTTCCAAGATTGGAGACTTTGACTCTTACGGTTCTGACCCACGCCGCATCCAGTATGCAGGTGGTGAGACTGATGGCTTGTCTGTTGATTATAAGGTTAAATATACTCAGCAGTTGCAGGTTATCAAGGATAATTATGCAACCTTTGCAGTGCCGTACAATGGCGAGGACAACAACGACTATGTCGATGGCAAGGGTTTCTGCTGCAATGACGGCAGCTTGGAGGCTGCTCAGACACGAGCTTTAGCGAGAGCTGCAAAGAATAACTTCCAAGAAGGCGATACATACGAGAAGATGCAGTTCTACTACCACCCAGACCACTTGGGTAGCAGCAGTTACATCACCAACCTTGATGGCGAGGTGGTACAGCATATCGAGTATGTTCCTTTCGGTGAAGTGTTCATTGAGGAGCGCAACAACATCTGGAATACGCCTTATCTTTTCAATGCGAAGGAATTCGATGAGGAGACAGGATTGTATTACTATGGAGCGAGGTACTATGACCCAAGGGTGAGTTTGTGGATATCAACAGACCCAAAACAAGAATCATATTTTGCATTTTCATCCTATGTTTATTGTGGAAATAATCCTCTTATATATATTGACCCAAATGGTAAGGAATGGGAAGATCCAGCTCAAGCGGAAAAACTAAAAGCAAAAATAGATAATAAAATAACATCTATTCAAAAGAGTATTTTAGCGCAGAAGGCACGTTTGGAAAGTAACCAAGCAAAAGGCAAGGATATTTCTAAGCAAGAGAGAAAAATTGCTGATTTCGAAAGTAGAATATCAAACTTGAATCAAAGTAAATCAGATATTGATTTATTGGGGCATGATTCTCAAAAATACAAGCTAACTCAGGTTAGTGGAGAAGGTGCTCATATGGTTAGGCTTGAAAATAATGGTACAATTTCGATTGAAACATCTGAAGATGCTTTATCAATTCATGAAATTACTCATGTAAGACAGGCATTAGATGCTGGTGGTCTTGAGTTTTCAGATTCTGGATGTTTGAAAAATCCTGGAACAAGAGCAAAAGGTTTACAACGGTATATTGCAATTTCAGAAGCTGAAATAGAGGCTTACAAAATGCAGTATTCCTATAGACCAGAAAGTTTACCGATATCCGTTGACAACATCTCTATAATAAATGTTCATTATGTAGGCTCCATAAAAGATCCGAATGGTGGATATGGCTATCCAATGATTAAAGATTATTCTGATTTTTTGAAGAGTCAACAAAAATTTAAAAATAAATGAGATTTATATTTTGTATTTTTTTGTCAGTTATAGGATTGGTTAGTTTTGGTGAAACATCTAAAAAACTTGAAAATGGTATCTATCATAATGAAACCAGTTCAAAATTGATAGAAATTAAAAATGACACACTAAAGTTCTATTCCTCCTCTTCTATAGAGGGGGAACAGAGCTTTCCTTTGGCTATTTGTCAAATAACTAAAGTCAGCGATACTTTTTTTGAGATAAATTCAATAGAAGGACCGATGCAAAGTGCTTTTAAAAACATTTTAATTATCGAAGAAGTTTCTGGTAATAAAACTCTTGCTGAAATACTTTTCAAAGTTCCGAATACAACTATGCCTATAAAGTTTAATGTTTATTGTGGAACTATTTCGTATTCTGGGATTACAGAAAAAGGGACATGTACTATAGTATTGAATCGTAATAGAATTAATTCTCCAAAAAGTTTCAGATTTACATTCCAACCAATGTATTATACCGAAAGTAATCCCGCAGGCCAATACTTTGGTGTCTTATACTACGAGTATCCGTATAAAGTGGATTTGAATACTGAGAAAAGTATTATTATAAATCTACCTGATGTAACAGATAAACTTTTCAATCAATATTATTTATTAGGAGAGTATATACAAGTTACACCAAATGGTATAAAATGGAGAGGTGAATACTACAAAAAGCAACAATAATCTTAGTGTGTTTACTATTCAATATGTCTTTGTAAACAATAATTTGTAAAAGTCCATCTTTGGTTCGAGTGTAAAATAAGCTGTGTTCTACTACAATGGGTAAACACAGTTTATTTACATTTCATTTCTTTATTAGGGCATAGTTATCCCGATTTTCTTTTTTAGGTTCGTTACCAAACGAATCTATCAGAATAATATGGTTGGCATCCCTCACCTTATAGAATATATTGTCGCCACTCGAAGGATGTGCAAGCATCAATATGTTACCGTCAAGCATATGGAAAGAACCTCTTAACTTTTCCTGCTCGTGCTGCTTTCCTTTGAATGTCTGTATCAATAAGTAGGTACCATCAGCATTTAATATGAGTGTTGTTTCCACATTCGGCGGTAATACACCGCAATAAGTTCCCGCAATAGAATCCAAATCAATCTTGTTGCTTAAAGCAGCCGTATATTCTTCGATTTTAATTGAGTCAATCTATGTATCATTTTTGTCAGTACCGCAGAATATATAAGATGTAACCAAAGCGATAACCAAAACAGTTATTATTATCAATTTCTTTTTCATAGCCGTCATAAAAGAAAATGTGTCCGCAATGTCAAACGAGTGGCATCACGGACACGGATGAATAGTTGAGAGTTTAATGAAAGTTAGTATGCTGAAACATTGTTGATGCACGGACAAGCCCTTGCGCTGTCGAATACGATGCGAAGACCGTTAGTCTTAATCTTGTCGAAGCGAAGAATGCGCTTGTACCCGTTGGTCGTTGTCTATTATTTCTGATTAATTTTCTTTTTAATTTCATTCACCTCTTTAAATAGGCTATTAGCAATGCTATCTTTAATTGCTGCCATCTGTATCATTTCGTTATGATAGCGAATTGAGTCCTCGTAAATATTTACATGAGTTCTCACTTTCTCAGTAACTTCTTTATTTGGGCATACAGAAAAGTTCTTTTCGATGTATCGAACATTTGGATCGTTAGATGGAAGAACCATCTTCAATGCCCGATACTTCAAGTCTGCCTCCTCCCAATCTTGGTGCTCTCGCCATTGGGTAAGATTGCCCCAAATGGATATGACAAGTGACAGAGCCATGCCAACAATGAAAAGAAGAACATACTTTGAAGTTGGCTCAAAGCGGTGGGTGACAACCTTCTTTTGAGGTTTGTACCCTATTGCGTGAAGTTTGTCCTGCACAACTTTTGATGTGGCATTCAGTTCTTGTTTCACCTGATTAATGGTATAAACAAGAGTTTACTTCGCTGTTCATCTTTGCTTACTTCTTTCTTGGTAAGGTCGATATAGACGCATATCGCCTCTCTTAATTTTGCCAATTTTCCAATAGTTTCCTCTTCTCTTACAGATGCAGAAAGAATGGCTTTTTCAAGTTTGCTTGTGTCAACACTTGCAGGGCTGAGAACAGTTTCCGCTCCTGCGTTCTTTGTGGAGACAGAAAGTTCATCAACTTTCTGCTCCA